>Ga0209025_1000130_pt1 | contig 198745 bp, 160 predicted proteins | sample AraplaMF_Col_mLB_FD_184256 | JGI IMG/M metagenome (GOLD analysis project Ga0209025, IMG submission 184256) | Arabidopsis root microbial communities from the University of North Carolina, USA - plate scrape MF_Col_mLB (SPAdes) (version 2) | ecosystem: Host-associated > Plants > Roots >...
CTCCATGCCCTCTAAATAGCATTGAACCGCAGCTAATTTATCCTCTGTAGTAAACTTAGCCATAGAAAAAAGTGCACCTCCAATTGTTAGATTGTGTCTAACAATTAGGGTGCACTTCAATAACACTCTAAGCGTTTTGAAAATGTAAAGCTCGTATTAAGCTGTTCGGGCTTTTGAAGTACTTTCAATATTATTTTGATTTTTTTTGAATCGATATACATAATATGAGATCGATAATATGAAACCGATACAAAAGAAGATTATAAAAGAAATAATCGTTTTTTTATTTTGACTCTTTTCTAAAAGATTTTTCTTTTTGAAGCAAACTGTACATTAAGATTATTGATCTATTTGTTCAAAGTTTAATTATTAACAATTTGGAAACGGGTGAATATCTTGAATCATTTGAAAAGAATAATGCTTCATTGCAAATTGAGTATGATATAAGTATTCCATCAAATAAATTTCCCCATTGTAAGCATTACATAACACGCCAGTTACTCCCTGTCCGTTCATTAATGAAACTCCTACAGGTTTTCCGATTAAATATTGTATATTTTGCTGCCATGGCATTTTCATTCCCCCTATTCATCATTTCTAAGTTATGAAAAGAGATTCTCAAGGTGCATGTATTAATTATTAACTTCTTAAATCAAAATGGTTAATTTATCCTTAATAGGAAATAATACCTTTATATTTTATTAACTAACTGTGGGTGAGCGCTTTATGTTCGGAAAAATCCTTTCATTTATTCCTGATTATCCAGTTTTTATACAAGCCTTTATTACTTTCATCGTTCCTGTAGGTTTTTGGAAGTTTTTTAAATGGGTTCATCAAATGGAGAAAGAGTGAGATTACATGAAAAGATGGAGATCCATTAAAAATCAAATGGAATCAGAGGGTTTAAATTCACAACAATCTACCAACGGAATTGGCCAATTATCTACTGAACTTAATGTAAATATAGAGCTTATAAAGAATGAAATCGGGCATAATTCTGATGTTAAGTTTCGTGAGTTTGATTTAGGCAAAACTTCTATTGGTCTAGCAATTATTTTTATTGACGGGCTCTCGGATACAGAATTAATTCAAAACCATATTATGAGTGAATTAATGTCAGGTTTATCTTCAATTGCAGACCAAGAAGAGAAGGAGAAAGAATTCTCTTTAAAACCGAAAATGATTAAAGAATATATAAAGAAACAATCATTAGCAGTTTGTACGATTAATGAGAGTAGTTCATCTATTGAAATAATATCTAGTGTTTTATACGGATCCATTGCCTTATTAGTTGATGGAATATCGGAATGTTTTTTGATTGGTGAAGGCTTAACAAAATCGCGCGATATTACTGAGCCTGATTCAGAGGCAGTTGTTCGTGGTCCTAGAATTGGATTTGTTGAAAGCTTAGCTGATAATACGGCAATTTTACGAAGAAGTGGAAAAAATCCAAATTTATCAATTGTTGGGTTTCAGGTTGGAGATGTATCAAAAAAAGATCTTGTCATTGCTTACATGTCAGATTTAGCTGATCCTCAATTAGTAAAAGAAGTGAAACAAAGAATTAAGAGGATAAAAATTGATGCTGTACCGGATTCCGGCTATATTGAACAATTAATAGAGGACAATTATTTAAGTCCATTTCCACAAGTTCAAAGTACAGAGCGTCCTGATCGAGTGATGAGTGCATTGATGGAAGGTAGAGTTGCTATCATTTTAGATGGCTCTCCATTTGCATTAATTGCACCAGTTACCTTTCAAATGCTATTACAATCTCCTGAGGATTATTACGAGAGATGGTTCGCCTCAACTTTAATTCGAGTATTACGCTATGTATCCTGTTTTGTGGCATTATTTGGACCATCTATTTACATTTCTTTTATCTCGTTTCATCAAGGATTAATTCCAACAAAGCTTGTATTTCATATTGCCGCAACTAGAGGTGGAGTACCATTCCCCCCATTAATCGAAGCACTCATTATGGAAGTTTCCATTGAAGTTTTACGGGAAGCAGGGCTTCGTTTACCTAAACCGATTGGTCAATCTCTTGGAATTGTTGGTGGCTTAATAATTGGGCAAGCTGCCGTTGAAGCAGGAATAGTTAGTACAATCATGGTAATCGTAGTTGCGGTTACAGCTATTTCTTCGTTCACACTACCACAATATAATGTAGGAATCGCGCTAAGAATGCTTCGCTTCATATCTATGCTTTTTGCAAGTGTTTTTGGTCTATATGGTGTCGTTCTTTTCTTCCTTTTACTTTGCAGCCATTTAGTACAGCTTAAAAGCTTTGGCGTACCATATGTAAGTCCTGCCGCACCTATAAGATTAAGTGATTGGAAGGATTTTGTCATTAGAGCGCCTCTATTCATGATGAAAACTCGTCCAAAAAGTTTACAATCTAAAAAACCAAATCGAATGAAGTAACTTAATGAAAGGAGGGTTATTAGTCTAATGAGTTCCAGCCCAATAGATCGTATTTCAACTTCTCAAACAATAATGTTATTTGTAAATTTCATTCTTGGTGCTGGAATTTTAATTTTGCCAAGAGCAATAACTGAAAAAGTTAAAACACCTGATGGCTGGATCTCAATCATAATAAGTGGGTTAATTATAATGCTTTTAGTCTTTATGCTCGTTTGGCTTTGTAAACAATATCCAAATGAAACATTTTATCAATTTAATCAAAAAATTATTGGTAAATGGTTAGGTATCTTACTCAGTATCATAATCATAATTTATTATATTGTTTTATCAGCTCTCGAAGTTCGAGCGATGGCTGAAACAACTAGATTGTTTTTATTGCAGGGAACACCTACTTGGGCTATTACAATTCCATATATGTGGATTGGTCTATATCTAGTCTTAGGTGGTATAAATCCCATGGCAAGAATGCTTGAAATTATCTTTCCTATTACCGTTCTCTTTTTTCTTTTAGTCATTTTTCTAGGATTCGGTATATTTGAAATAGATAATTTACGCCCAGTATTAGGTATGGGCATTAAGCCAGTTCTGAAAGGGTTAAAAACTACCTCACTTTCATTTTCAGGTTTTGAAGTTATTCTGTTTATATTTGCGTTTATGCAAGAAAAAAACAAAGTTACTAAAAGTATTATTTTCGGTATAGGGGTACCATTTATTTTCTATACAATAACTGTTATAGCAGTTATTGGTGCTTTCTCCGTAGATGGTGTATTACTACAGACTTGGCCAGTTCTAACTTATGTTCGAAGCTATGATATAACAGGTCTATTCACAGAAAGATTCGATTCATTACTACTTGTTATTTGGATTATGCAAATATTCGCTACATTTATAATTGCCTTTTATATTTCTACTCTTGGTATGGCTCAAATTTTTAAAAAAAGAAAGATCCATCCATTTATTTTTGGAACGTTACCATTTATTTATATCATTGCGATGATACCTAAAGATATAAATGAAACAATGAAACTGGCAGATATGATAGGAAATACTGCATTTTATTTATTTTGTTTATTACCACTTTTATTAATATTAATCACTTTTGTGAGGAAAAAATTCAATGGGAAGATATAAACTTAAACGACTTTATCTTATTGTCATATTAAATATTATTTCAGTACTGCTCCTGTCAGGTTGTTGGAGTAATAAGCCTATTGAAGATCTTAATATTGTTGTAGGTTCATCAATAGACTTGGAACCAAATGGAGATGTAAAATCTACACTCCAATATGTCATTCCTGAAGCGATGGAATCTAAAAATGGTATTGCAAATTCGCAAAAGCCATATATTAACGTTGCTGGTAAAGGAATTTCATTGGAACCATCTGGGTGGGAAACAACATTAAGTAGAGAAGGGTTTATTTTTGGATCACATCAAAAAACCGTCATAATTAGTGATGAACTTGCTAAAAAAAGAAAATTACGTGAAATTACGGACTTATATTATCGAGATATTGATATAAGAGGTAGTACACTTATTTTTATTGCAAAAGGAAATGCAGGAAATGCATTAGAAACAAAAGAATTAAATGTCATTCCCGCTTTGAGAATTGCCGAAATTGCCAATGAATCTTTAACATCTGAAATAGTAAATAAATCTTCTTTAATAAAGATTGGAGGATTAATGAATTCTGGTACAAGCTTCCCCCTTCAACTTCTTGAATCGACAAAAGAAGGTGTAAGGTTTACAGGAGCTGCTTTATTCGAAGGAAAATCAAATAAGATGATTGGTACAATTAATACGCAAGAAGTAGAAGGGATAAACTGGATAACAGGTCAAGGAAAAGGTGGAGCGGTTAAAGCATTTAAAGAAAAATCAGATGGACCAACTTATTATCAAATTGAAGCTATGAAAAGTAAAATTACACCTCATATAAAAAGTGACAAAATATCTTTTGATGTAAAGATTGTTTCCGAAGGTAGAATTGCTGAATATTGGAACCCTAAATTACGTCCATTATTTGATGAAAAAAATATAAAAAAGATAGAGAAAAATACAGAAAATGTAATAAAAAGTCTAGTCGAAGATGTTACGAAAAGAATGCAAAAAGAATTTAAAATTGATGTTGCAGGTTTTGGTAACCAATTAAGAATAAAATACCCTAGAAAATGGGATAAACTAAAAAATAATTGGGATGAAACATTTACGAAAGCTTCTATTAAATATGATGTAGATATTACAATTAAAGATTATGGAATGATTGGAAAGAAAAAAAATAAATAGAAAAAAAGCTTAAACCTTTTATTCATTGGATTTAAGCTTTTTTGTATAGAGTAGCTTTACTTTTTAACTTTAGTTGCAGCTATATAAAGACTTTCTAATCGATTTGATACATGCGAAAATCCAAATTTTTTTTCTACAAAAGCTCGACCTGCTTTTGCAATTTTATCAGCGTCCTGTTTATTTGAAAATAGATAAGTAATAGCCTCTATAAATGCATTTGGGTTAGTATAATCTTCAATTAAATAACCATTTTCTAGATGGTTTATAATTTCTGCATTTCCACCACGATTTGTCGTAATAATAGGTAATCCCGTACCCATTGCTTCATAATGGACTCTTGCTAATGGTTCCTGCCATTGTGAACTACAAACAAATATATCACCAATTAAAAAATGGGAAGGGATATCGCTCGGGGGGATAAATCCAGTGAAGATTACCTTGTCTCTACCAAGTTTTCCAGATAACTCATAAAGTTTTATTCCATACTCATCTAGACGGTCTTCACTAAACCATTTGCTACCCACAATGACTAAAACAGAATCATTATACTTCTCAATAATTTGGTACATCGCTTTAATAAGGAGATCTGGACCCTTCACAGCACTTAGCCTTCCTACAAATAAAACGACCCGCTTATCTTCAACCCCATACTTTTGGCGAAGTTCTTTTCTTAATAGCTGCACATCATTGTTCCAAATTGGCTTATAAAGGTCTAAATCAATTCCAGAATAAACTGTTTTTACTTTCCTTTTAGCTGCGGGAAATCTTGTAATCATAGTTTTTTCAATATATTCGCTAATAGTCATTATTTTATCGACCGCTTTAATGACCAAATTACCCATTTCTATGGAGATTTTTTCTTCGTTAAACATTTCATTATGAAGGCTTAAGACAAATCGACTTTCAGGCATACTATTCTTATACACTAATAAATCTCTTGGCCGATTAAACACATGAATCAACTCATAAAATTCCCACTTCGCTCGTTTTTTTGCTAATTCAATACCAATATTAAACACATAATTCTCTTTTGGAACACGTATATACTCAACCCCATTAATTGTTTCTTGTTCGGGTAGTTGATGATGGGTAATTCCAAATATCGTTAATTCATGATTATTACTTAAATGTGATGCTACTCCGTCAATTAAAACTTGAATAGCCCCTCCACCTATAGGGGGAACTGGAAACTTTTCTGTGCAAATTAATGCGATTTTTATTGGAGTCATCTCCTTCCTATTGTACTAGTCAAAGTCTCTTAATTATTCGTCCGTTGACCTCCTTTTAATCTATGAATTTGTACATAATTAGCAACGGCGAATCTACCAAATAGACAATAGGAGGACTAGTAAAATAAGGAAATAGCTGAGGTTAGTATGATAATAAAAAATAATATATAAATGAATACTAGGTAGAGGATGAGTCGATCGAGAATTTAATCTAAATAAAAAATGAGTACCCTTCTTGGGTACTCATTTCGGTGTAAAGACAGAGTTCAAAAAATATGAGATTCAGACTAATTGAAAACATGATATAATCAATCTTTCGTTAAAACTCGAATCTTACTGGTCTTAAAAATAATTCTTCTAACGTTTCTTTTGCATTTTTTTTCTCAAATAATATTTCGTATATCGCATGACAGATTGGAAGTTCAACGTCATATTGTAATGATAACTCATAAAGTGCTTTAACCGTTGAAACACCTTCGGCCAATTTTTCAAATCTTTTGCCTTCAACGAATGCTTGACCAAATTTTCGGTTGTGACTATGTTCAGAGAATAACGTTGCTTCATAATCACCGAGATGACTTAAGCCATAAATTGAAAGATCATTCCCACCCATTGCCCTAATAAGACGAGAAAGTTCTCTTGTTCCTCTGGCCATTAAGGAACCTTTTAAACTACTATAATTTAATCCATCTAGCATTCCAGCAGCAATTCCCATTACGTTTTTGGTAGCAGCACCAATTTCATTACCTATAAGATCTTGCCCATAATAAAACCTTATTAGATCACTATTAAACTCTTTTACAATTTTTTTTGTCACTTCTATATTTTCCGAACCTATCACCATACAGTTTGGTATGTGACGAATAAAATCTTGTACATGACCGGGGCCAACCCATACTGCTAGATTAATATTCTTACCAAGCTCTTCACTAAATACTTGGGATAAACGTTTACCACTGGCAGCTTCTAACCCCTTCATACATAAAACAAACGTTTTACTCTGTAGTTCATTTAATAAATTTAATTGCTTTGCAAATGAACGTAATTCTTGCGCACTGATTGAAATAATCACTATTTCTGCAAACGCAATCGCATTTTCTAATGAATTGGTTAATTCTATTTCCTCTGGTAGAATGAGATAGTCATTTTTTCTATTTTCATTTAACGCTGTATAATTTCTAGATGATTCTCTTCCCCATAACGTCACATTATGCCCTACTTTATTGACATACCATGCAATAAAAGTTCCCCATCTTCCGCAACCTAAAACTGAAATATTCATATTTAATCTTCCTCTTTACTTTATTAGTCTTTATTAAAATAATTTGATGATCTTTTCGTACAAACACAATTTTGCTGCCATTTACTTAACTATCTCTTCAATTAATTCTATTTATAATGACCTACTTCCTGCAAACTATTTATGATGTTGCCTTTACTTCAAACCATCTATTTCTAATTCCACACTACTTTTTCTGCATAGCATTCTAATAATCTCATTAAAAACCGAACGTTTTATTATTTTTTTATACAAACGTTCACTTTTTCATTGTAATACAAAAATAAGTTTGCTATATTAATAAGGTAATAATTTTATCTATCATTACTCGTATATGCTCAGTAATATGGTCTGAGCGTTTCTACCTGGTTCCCAATGAAAGAACTAGACTACGAGTTAAAGTATATGCTTTTCGTTGTATCCCGAAGGCATTTTATGATTAAGCATTCAATTCTTTGCTTTATTGTCTATACTTTAACTTTTGTAGGTCTAGAAGGTAGAACTCATTCTACATTTTCTAGACTTTTTTCATTGGAACAAATCTTCGAGTATAAAAACATCAAGGGGGAATTTACAATGAAGGAGAAATTAGTAATGAAAAATAAAGTGGGGAAAAATTTCATTTTATTAGGAATTATTACTGTCTTGTTATTATCGTTTGTTGCTGGATTTAATTCAAAATCAAACAAGGTAATTGCAAAAGTAAAAGCAAAAAGGCCAATTATTATTCAAGGTCCAATGCCAATCGAAGCAGAAGCATTTGCGAAGAAATTAAAAAATGTAAAAGAAATAAAATCAGGAAGTTTTGTATTTTATAAAGGTACGTTAAATAATTATCCTGTAATTGTTGAAAAGACAGGTAAGGGAATGGAAAATACAGCAGCAGCTACTGCCATTGCTATTGAGAAATATAATCCAATCGCAATTATCAACCAAGGTACATCTGGTGGTCATGATCCAAATTTAAATGTTTTTGATATCGTACTTGGGCAAAAAACGACTAATATCGGATCTTTAAAAACGGCAAATAAAGGTGAGAACGGGGGAATTGATCCAACTATTTGGAAACCTATGGACTTAATGGCTTCTGAAGGAAGCGCGGGTGAAGACCCTAACGCTGAAAAACCTCGTTTCTACGAAGGCGATAAAAATTTACTTAAAGCTGCTAATGCAGTTAAAAATAAATATACAAAAGGTAAAGTTGTTGAAGGTACAATCGGTTCAGCAGACGTTTGGAATAATGAAGTTGATCGAATTAAGTGGTTCCACACGAAATATGGTACTTCTGTAGAAGAAATGGAAGGTGCGTCAGCAGCCCAAATTTCGAAAGCTTATAATGTAGCATTTTTAGGAATCCGTGTGTTATCTAACAATAAAGTAAACGGTGGGGCATACAATCCAAATACTGCTACAGCATGTCAGGAATATGTATTTGAAGTAGTTAAAAAATATATTTCAATGAATTCTAAATAAGCCACTGGGTTAACCAGACTAAAAAGACTAATTTCTCGAAATTTTCATTACGAGGAATTAGTCTTTTTTTTTTAGAGTGTTTTCATAAACTTGTTGCTATTTACGAAGAGTATTAGTTGATTTCCACTCCAGGTTGCTCGCTTTCCGTGGGGCGAGCGGTGAGCCTCCTCGTCGCAATCGCTTCTGCGGGGTCTCACCTGTCTCGCTACTCCCACAGGAGTCTCACACCTTCCGCTCCAATCAACTTCTTTAAGGTAATATTCTCCAATAAAACTTTTTAAAAATAGCAATATTACAGAAAAGAGCCTCTTCTTAAGAATGATAATTTTATTATCCTATGAAATCAACTCTCTACTTTTGTTGAAAAATTGTCATAGTGCGGCAGTATAGCATGTACACCTTTAACTTGATTTACAATTTGTGTAATCTTTAAATCAACACAGACACTTGCCAATGCAACTGCTTCTGTTTTATCAATGTGGTAGTTTTCCTGTATTAAGTCTATCATTTCTGCTAACGCTGTTGCGGTTGCTTTATTTAAATCTTCATCGAAACCAAATGTGATCCACCCTGACGGCGTGTTTGCTCGCGGAATTTTTAATTTAATATCTTCTCTTACAGTAAGTGTAAGGTTCACATGATCAAAAGGAGATTCAATTGCTTGGCCAGATACTTCTCCGTCTCCTTGTGCCGCGTGACCGTCACCTGCAGAGAACAATGCACCTTCTACAGCAATTGGAAGATAAAGAGTACTACCCTCGACTAGTTCCTTACAATCTATGTTTCCTCCACAATATCGAGGTGGGATTGTAGAATGAACTCCAGCTTCACTCGGTGCTGTACTCATAACACCTAAAAATGGTCGAAGCGGAATCGAAAATACCTGATCTTTAATGCGTGATCTAGCAGTTTTACTCTCCTCGTCTAATTCCCAATTGATTGTCACTTCAGGCTGTTCCGAGATTCCTAGTATGTTATTTTGCCAGTTATTTTTACCACCAGCACAATTCCAACCATACCATCCCGTTTTTAATTCATTTATTTTCACTTCAAGCGTCATACCTGGTTTAGCATGTTCAATATAAAATGGTCCGACGATTGGATGTCCCCATTCTTTTTCATGATCCTTCTCTCTTGATTCAAATCTAGTTCTTTCTCCATCTTTATGAGTAAAACCCCAGCCAATATCAATCGTATCAAACTCAATTGAATCTCCCGAACGAATTGTCAAGATTGGATCATGTTCCTTGCTAAAAGATGCATGCAAATGTTGGTTGGAGGCTTTAACTTTATATGTTTCTGACATTACTTTCTCCTTCTCTGCTCTACAGTTATGTATTTAGTATGAATTCCTTCTTCTAACTATTTCTGCATTAAGGTTTATTTTCCTTGTTTCATTAACTAAAATACCAAGCACTAATCAATTGAATTGATTTGTATAAAGCAAATGAAAAGTTAGGTTTAAAAATTTAAATTGAAATTATGGTTGTACCAAACTATCAACTACAGCAACTTCAACTAATGTAACGAGTAACTAAAAAATAAGTAAATAGAAATAAGGGATGTTCACTAATCATTTTTATAGACTAATGACACATCCCTTTATTCTTCCAAGGCAGGAGATCAAATTATAAAAAATTAGATTGAAGCTAAAAAATCCTTCATCTCCTTAATAAGTTGCTTAGGTGATTCAAGCATACTCATATGCCCAGCATCTACTATAATTGATTGCTTTATATTTTCTTTTTTTACAGAAAAGGTTTTCTCTAATGGAATAATTTGATCTTCCTTACCTGCTAATAATAGGACAGGTAATTTTGTGCTTTCAAGTACATGGTTTCGATCCATTCTATTTTTCATGCTTATTAATGAATTTATTGTCCCATCAACTGAAGTTTTATAACCAATTTCCTTTGCTAATTCAATTTCTTGACTATTTTTCTGAAGATTTAATGGTGAAAAAAGCTTTGGTATTAATCCATTTACTACACCTTGAGTGCCATCTTTTTTTACTTTTTCAATAGTTGCTAGTCTCCCATTTTTCGCCTCTTCAGTGTCGGGAAAAGCAGTAGAATGTATTAATGCGAAGCCACTTAAATAATGACTATATTTTTCTGCAAATGCCAGTGTAATATAGCCACCTAGGGAGTGTCCAAACATAGTTGATTGCTTAATGTTCAAACTATCCAACAAGTCTTTAATTCTATCTGCGAAATTTTCGATTGATGGTTCTTCAGTTATATTTGCTGAATCACCATGTCCTGGTAGATCAATTGCGACTACACGAAATTCATCTGCCAAAACTGGTATTACTTTTTCCCAATAAAGATGACTCCCCATAAAACCGTGAATCAAAACTATCGTATTCCCACTACCATTGTCTGTATAAGCTATTTTATTATCGATAACTGTTTCAACTCCAATCCATATTCTAACATTTCGATTGAAAACTAATTACATTCTACAATAATTAGATTAATATTTAATATTATTAGTTTTCTGCCTCTAATAATGAGATGTACCTTCTCAATTTTATCTTTTTGCACTTTAATTTATTCATCATAATATATTGTTTATTACTGACTAAGTGTTCCTCCCGCAATTAATAGACAAAAAAGGCTGATTTCGTAAACTTTGTTGCTATTAAAAAAGTAATTTATGGATTTCCACTCCAGGATGCTCACTTTCCGTGGGCGTGCGATGAGCCTGGGCCCACACGATGTGGGTCATGCATGCGTTACGACAGAACGTCGTGGTATTAGCATGCCTACCTTTTGACGGCTGCTAAGGTCTCACCTGTCCCGCTACTCCCACAGGAGTCTCGCACCTTACGTTCCAATCATCTTCTTTATTTACAGTTTATTTTAAATACCACAATCTTTTTTAATAGAGAAAAAAAAAAGACTAAAACCTTATGGTTTGAGCCTTTTCCAATGCTTGAATTTTCTCTAGTATTAAAAGAATTACTGATTTGAAGTTAACTGAGATTTAAACTGTTGGACAATCTCAGGTGAAGCTGGTGCTGCTGGCTTATAATATCCTTTTTCTAGTGCGTAATTATACACTGTTCTCTGACGACCTTCGTCTTGGTTTCTCAATTGAATTAAAGTTTGTCTTAGTTCAGAGTTATTTGATTCATTAATAAATCCTGCATAACTTGATAAACTAGCATTTATTCCTGCTAAGTAATCATTAACCATATCTTTATCCTGTAACATAATATCCCTCCTTATCCTAAGAAAGTTAATAGCTGTTGTTGTGATTGCCTTGCTGCTTGTGCATCTCTTTGTAAGATTGTTTTTAATTCCGGATCAGAACATTGCTCTGCATAAGCTTCTAATTTATTCACAATCGTTCCATGTCCTCCAATAATATGACGGAGGTTTTCTAATTCAAGTTCAGTTAATGAATGATTCACTGCTTTTGTCTCCTTTCGTACAAAATACCTTTTTAATTTTCCTAAATACTGTAAAAATATTCACTAATAAACCATAAAACTTATCTATTTGAATACAATAGTCAACTTTGATTATACAAACTTAGTCGTTTAGGATTTCTCAATTTAAAACTCCCACTTTCGAACAATTTAGAAAAGAGTCTATAAAAAAACTAAAAAGGTACCCCATTCAACGGGATACCTTCTTTTACCTTATTCTCTACTGAAATCAGCATCTTCTAATCGAACTTTTTTTGATTTTTTAATAACTTTATAGCCAAGAAATCCTAAAATAAATAACGGTAGTCCAATATACGAAACCGCGATACCATACCAGTCAATCTTATCGCCGATAAAAGCTCCGTAATTCGTACCGAGCATAGCGACTAAACATAAGACTGTTGCCAAAATTGGACCTAACGGGAACCACTTTGCTACATAAGGCAGCTCTTTAAAGTCTCTACCTTGTGCACGGTATGCTTTACGGAAACGATAGTGAGTAACTGAGATACTTAACCAAGAAAGATAACCAGCTAATCCAGCAGCATTTAGTAACCAAGAATAAACTGTTCCATCTCCAAATAGAGATGTTAAAAAACATAGCATTCCGACTAGTGTCGTTGCAAATAACGCGTTTACTGGTACTCCGCCTTTGTTTACTTTTTTCAAGAATTTTGGTGCTTTACCTTCTTCAGCCAACACCCATAGAACACGAGAACCAACATATAAACTTGAATTTCCAGCAGATAAAACAGATGTTAAAATAACTGCATTCATTGCCGCTGCTGCAAACGCAAGTCCAGCATGTTTGAAAACTAGAGTGAATGGACTAATGGCAATATTTTCAATATCTCCACCTAATAAATTAGGATCATTATAACTAATTAAACAACCAATTACGAAAATCGCTAAAACATAAAACAATAAAATTCTCCAAAAGATTTGCTTAATCGATTTAGGGATATTCTTTTCAGGATTTTCGCTTTCTCCCGCTGCTACCCCAACCATTTCAGTTCCTTGGAAAGCAAATCCAACAACCATGAATACACTAAAGATCGATAAAAATCCACCTTTAAATGGTGCTTCACCTTTTGTGAATTTTTCAAGTCCAGCAGCATGTCCGTTCATAATGCCTAAAATCATTAATAGACCTACAACAATAAAAAGAATGATTGTTGCTACTTTTATAATTGAAAACCAAAATTCAGATTCTCCATATCCTTTAACTGATAAGACGTTAAGTCCAAAAATTAAAGCAAGGAAAATAGCACTCCACAAGATTCCTGGCACATTTGGGAACCAGTATTTCATAATCAATGCTGAGGCTGAAAGTTCAAGTGCCAAAATAATTGCATTGTTATACCAATAGTTCCACCCTACTGCAAAACCTAACGCTGGGTCTACAAACCTCGCAGTATACGTACTAAATGAACCTGAAATTGGAATAAACGCAGCCATTTCTGCTAAGCTTGTCATTAAGAAATAAACCATTATCCCTGCAATAAGATAGGCAGCAAGGGCTCCACCAGGACCTGCATCGTGAATGGTTGTTCCACTTGCTAAGAAAAGACCCGTTCCAATTGTTCCACCCATTGCGATCATAGTTAGATGGCGAGTTTTTAGTTTTCTTTCCAATTGCTCTTTCTTAGGTTGAGTAGTGTTGACTCTAAAGTTGTTTTGACGGTTGGAATTTTGCATATTTACACCTCTTTTTTCATGTAATATTATTCTATAAATATTATTAAGACGACTAAACTAAATAAAATGCTTGTACCATAATAAGACTGGATGTTTTACGGTGTAAAATAGAAAACTAACCTCCTTTAAATATTAAATGTTATGATTGTTCATTCCCTTCAACCGATATGACAGCGTTTACAATGTTTTTTATCATGTCTTAGTGGGAACAAAATAACCAAGATATCACTTTTTACTCTAAAAAAAGACTATCATAATTTACCAGAAAATAGAAGGAATATTTATATTATTTAGATTCTTCGGAGTTATTGGATTGTGTTTATTTCATTAAACATAAGTAAAAATATCCTCTCTCACACATCTCGTGGATTTCCATTCCAGGATGCTCGCTTTTCTTGGACATGGTGGTGAGCATTCGCGCATGCAGAGTCTCATTCTTGCTATTCCCCAAGAGTCTCGCACCTTCCATTTCAATTATCATCTGAATTAAAAGTTTCATTTAACAAAAACCTTTTATATTAAAACCAAGTTTTATCATTTCCTATGCCTTACATATCTACTGAAGTGTCTAAATACATAAAATAACAAAAAAATTAACAAGCTAACTCTATTGCAAAATTCTGGTTTAGATAATGAGGGAATAATACTTATGATCAATCATGAAATAACGAATTTAACATTGTATGTAGACAAAAATTTGGCAATCCTTCGAGAACATTTTCATCATTCATCAGACTTAGTGACACGGACAATTAAATTAGGTCATAACACAGGTTGTCTACTTTTTATCGATGATATTGTGAATATTGACTATGTTCAAGATTGCATTATCACCCCACTCCTAGAAATAAATGTAACTTCAGATCTTAAAAAAGATACTTTTATGGAAGATTTATCTTACCGTCATATTCGCTCGGGTTTGGTCGAAATCGTGACAACATTTGAATCATGTATTCAAGGCGTTTTAAAAGGGAAAACCTTAATCTTATTCGATGGATATTCTTGCGGTATCCTCGCAGAAACAACAGAATGGAAACAACGAAATGTTGAACAGTCTCTTGCCCAAAGGACTGCTGTAGGTCCAATGCACGGATTTAATGAACAATTGAAAGTAAATATCAATTTAATCAGAAACATGGTCCAAACACCTCATTTATGTATTGAAGTCATACAAGTAGGAACTTTTTCTAAGACAGAAATTGCGATCACATATATTAATGGAAAAGTTGATCAAAAAGTGTTAGAAGAAACAAAAGAACGATTATCTACTCTTGAAATAGATTATGTCCTCGAAGCTAGAATGATAGAAGATGCTATTGAAGGTAGAAAGAAAACGTTTTTCCCTTTAACATTTAACACAGAAAGGCCGGACGCAGTAGCTTCAAACTTATATGAAGGGCGAATCGCCATTTTGGTGAACGGTACACCAAATGCAATGATTGTACCCGCTATATTTTTGCAGCATTTTCAATCACCAGATGATTATTATTTAAAAACTGGACGATACTCAAATCGTTTCATTACTTTTCTTTCTTTCTGTTTTACAATCTTTTTACCAGGAGTGTATTTAGCGATTGAAAAGTTCCACAAGGATTGGTTTCCTAAAAAATTTGAAAAAAAACTGTTTACTGATTTAAACTCACTCCCACCAGCGATTCTAGAAGTTCTGATCTTTCTTATCATATTGCAAATGGTTTTGATTGCATCAGTTAGAGTTTCAAAAGAAATTGTGGTTACCGTTGCACTTGTTGGTGCAATTGTACTAAGTGAAACAGCTGTAAATGCAAAGTTGATTCATCCAGTAAGTCTAGTTGTAGTAGGTTTAACAATTCTAGCAAATTTCCTTGTCACCTTAAATGGACTTGGATCAGTCATAAATCCCTTAAGAATCATTTTTTTATTTGTAGGTAACTTTTTTGGTTTTACTGGAATGGGAATTATTTTTGTCCTATTAATTGTCTATATGGTTAAGTTACGGTCTGTTGGTGTTCCTTATTTAGCACCAATCATTCCTTTTCGACCACAAGAATTTAAAGATATATTTTATCGTGGAAATTTAAAGAAGATGATAAACAGTCCTCACAAGTATCCACATGATGATAAAGAGTAATATAAGTATACTAATTTGATATCGATACTAAAAAAGATCTTCAATTTATAGAAGAGCTTTTTTTTTGCTCATAAAACCTTTTGTGGAAGTACAGATTTCCTATGCAATTCAATTTATCTCTAAAAGATAGGTTCTCCTTTTATAAACACGAAATAATATTAAAGAGAGAAAATAATAAACTTCGCATTGCACTAAACATTCTTAAGGTGAGTGATCTGAATGAAACTTGAAAACATGAGCAATTGTTGTTCTCCAAGTAAATCAAAATCAATCATATCTCTTAACACAGAAAAAAGTATTGCTAAAAGATGTGATATAAGATCAACAAATGACATGATTTTTCTTTCCGGTGGAGAATTCATAATGGGTACGGATGATCTAGAAGGATACATAACGGATGGTGAAGGTCCTTTACGAAAAATAAAAGTGAACCCATTCTTTATAGATGCTTGCGCTGTAACGAATTCTCAATTTGCAAAATTCGTAAATGATACGGGATACCAAACTGAAGCTGAACTATACGGGTGGTCCTTTGTTTTTCATTCTCTTATATCCGCCAATACCAAAAAGAATGTTAAACAAATCGTTCATCAAACTCCTTGGTGGCTCGTAGTCGAAGGAGCGAGCTGGAGACATCCTGAAGGAACGGATTCAACACTTGAAAATAGACTTGATCATCCAGTCATTCACGTATCTTGGAATGACGCGTCGGCATATTGTAAGTGGGCTGGAAAAAGGCTGCCAACTGAAGCAGAATGGGAATATGCTGCTCGGGGTGGTTTAGAACAAAAAAAATACGCTTGGGGTGACTATTTACTCCCAAACGGTCAACATTATGCAAATATTTGGCAAGGTAAATTTCCAAATGAAAATCTTGCTTTAGACGGATATATTGGAACATCTCCTGCTCAATCATTTCCTCCTAATCATTATGGTTTATATAATGTTTCAGGAAATGTATGGGAATGGTGCTCAGATTGGTTCAGTCCAACCTATCATGTAAATGATGTTAAAGAAAACCCTAAAGGAATACCCGACGGAACTTCCAAAGTTATTCGTGGTGGTTCCTATCTCTGTCACGAATCTTATTGTAACCGTTATCGAGTAGCCGCTCGTAGTTCAAATACACCCGACAGTTCCACTGGAAATATGGGTTTTCGATGCGCTAGAGATGCTTAAAAAAAGATCAAATATCCTTCGTTTTAACTTCATGACGACTTCCACTTTATAAATGATGAATATTAAACTGTTTAATAATAGCCCCATCAAACATATTTATACTGATATAAAAGAGCTTATACTTTCTATAAGCTCTTTTAATCTAATTAAATGATTCTTCTTTTGTAAACAAACTCTCATATCAGTTCGATTCTAAGTTTCCTCCTCTGTCCATCCAATCCTATAAAAATGTTAATTCTTTCTACTAAAATTGAATAATTATCTTCCAATTACTAAAACCTAATAACAAAAATTAAGAGGGAGAATTATGTTCGATAATAACAACAATAATAATAAGGAAGAAAAATCTTCTAAAAATAGAAATGTTAATTCAAAAGAACCAAAAAAAAATCACGAAAATAATTGGATAGATGATTTATCGAATTCCAATGATTTTATTTCATATACAACTTCTCCCGATGAAGATCATTACTATTGTATTTCTTTTTATCAAACCTTAGTTTCGACTGAAATACAACATAATCAAGTGTTTCCTATATTAACAAAAAATCTAACTTTAGAAGAATTAAAATCTCAAATTCCAATTCAACAACTAATTATTACGTCTGATAGTAGCATTATAAAAAGTAAGCTTCTGCAAGGTTTTATGGCTATTCAATATCAAAACAATAAAAATGAATGCCTCCTTGTTAATGTTGAAAACAATTTCTCACGAACAATTGGTCCACCTTTAATGGAATCAACTACTCTAGGACCTCAGGTCGGATTTGTTGAGGATATCGATGTAAACATTAATTTAATTCGAAAAAAACTACCTATTACTGATCTTCATCTAAAGGAATTAACGGTAGGAGAATTATCAAAAACAAGAGTAGCGGTTATTCACTTAAACGGAATTGCGGACGAAGATAATTTACAAACAGTTACTCAACGGATTAAAGACATTCAGTATGACCATATTTCGGATAGTTCATATATTTCGACCATGATAGGTGATAATACTAGCTCTATTTTTCCTCAATCCATTCCTACTGAACGAATAGATCGCGCAGTTGCTGGTTTAACAGAAGGTAAAATCGTAATCGTTGTGGATGGGTCTCCTAATCTTATTCTTACACCTGCTTTAATTGACGAAACAATTATTGCAATGGAAGACTATTATGTTAATTGGGTACTAGCAACTTTTTTCCGTTTGTTAAGAATTTTTGGTCTTACGCTTGCAGTATTTATCACACCACTTTATGTTGCTGTATTAACCTACCATTATGAGTTAATTCCACCTCAATTACTAGAATCACTAGTATCGTCACGTGCGTCCGTTCCTTTTCCTCCGATAATTGAAGTGTTATTTTTGGAAATTACCATTGAGTTAGTGAAGGAAGCTGGTCTTCGCTTACCATCGAAAATTGGTCAAACACTTGGAATTGTTGGAGGGATTGTAATTGGACAAGCGGTTGTTGAAGCAAAGTTAACAAGTAACATTCTTTTAATATTTGTTGGATTAGGTACACTTGCATCCTATACATCAGCAATATATAAATTTAACAATACAATTCGTTTTTTAAGGTTTCCTGTCATCTTAATGTCACAATTTATTGGATTACTAGGTATTTTTATGAGCTTTATTTTTCTAATTGCTCATTTATTAAGATTAACTTCTTTAGGAAGACCTTATTTAGGATCCTATCCTTATCGAAAAACAGCAATATATGACTTATGGATTAGATTGCCTTTTTCTAAGCAAACGAAAAACCCTACTAGTTTAAGACCGAATAAAAAATATAGATCAACAAGTGATATTAAACGTCCTGGACCACCAAGTGATTTTGACGAATAAATTTTGAGGAGATTTTTAAATGACTGTATATAGAAGACAACAGGTTTCTCCCTATCTCCTATTTTTTATTATTACTGGCTCTCAAATAGGGGTCGGTGTTTTAGGATTTCAACGAATCATTGCTAAAGATGCAGGTTACGATGCGTGGATTAGTGTAATTATTGCAGGTTTAGTTGTCCATCTAGTCGTATGGTTAATGTATAAATTATTAACTGCCTCAAATGGAGATATTATCGATGCACATAATCAATTCTTTGGAAAGGTAATAGGGTCAACTCTCAGTTTAGTCATCATGATTTATTATTTGATCGCATGTATTTCTGTGCTCAGATTATATATTGAAATTGTCCAAGTATGGATGTTTCCGACTTTACCTACATGGGTATTGAGTACTTTAATCTTATTATTATGTTATTACATCGTTTCAGGCGGTTTTCGGGTAGTAACTGGAATTGCTTTTTTATCAGGAGTATTTACAGCATTACTTTACGCACTACTATTTCATTTACCATTAAAATATGTTCATATTGACAATTTATTGCCAGTTTTGGACCATTCATTCAAGGACCTTTTATTATCAGCAAAACAATCCATTTACACAATGGCTGGCTTTGAGATTTTGTTAATGGTTTACCCCTTTATCCGTAACGGGAACAAGTCTCAAAAATTTGCGCAATATGGTGTCGCATTTTCTAGTTTGATCTTCACTTTATCTGCAATCACAACGTTTTTATTATTAAGTGAAAAACAAATTGAACATATAATTTGGTCAAGAATTTACATTGCAAAATTAATACATTTCCCCTTTTTAGAGAGGTTCGAATACATATTGATTTCTACTTTCTTAATTAAAGTAATTTCAATCTTAGCATTACTTCTATGGAGTACGAGCAGAGGGGTAAAATTAATATTTAAATTCAAGCAAAAATACATTTTAATTTTAATTAGCTTCATCAGCATCATCGTCTGTCAATTACTAAACACGCGTTATATTCTTAATATATTTGTGGATTTTACTAGTAAAATTTCTCTTTGGCTTTTTTATGTTTATATCCCACTCTTTTCAATCCTTTACATTTTTACAAAATCGGGGAGATCATCATGAGACATTATCTTCTTATTCTATTAATTTGTATGACATTTGTTTTAACAAGTTGTTCCTTTATCCCTTCTTCAAATGTAAATGAAATTAATATTATTGAAGGGGCTGGTTTTGATCTTGAAGAACAAAACCAGCTCAGAGCGACTGTGACCTTTCCAATCTTTCGGGCGAACGAAACTACAGAATTTGATATCGTATCCGAGAAGGGAGAAACCCTCAAAAATATAAGGGAAAAAATAGATAAACAAATCCGTCATAGAATGATGTCTGGTCAACTTCGCCTTGTCATTTTTAGTTTAGATTTGGCTAAAAAAGGAATTTTTTCAATACTTGATACGTTTAATCGAGATCCAGCCATTGGAAATTTATTACAAATGGCTGTCGTAGAAGGAGAAACATTCGATTTACTATCTTTAAAGGAATATGAGCAAGAAAATATTTCATTATACCTTCATGATTTACTTCTACAAAATTCAGAGACAGGACCGCTGCCAAAAAGTGACTTCTCTACCTATTTATATCAATATTTTGAAGAAGGACAGGATCCTTTTTTACCAATGCTAAAAAATGATAAAGGTACGATTAAAATTTCAGGAATCGCTTTATTTGATGACGACAAGTTCGTTGTAAAGATACCTTGGAAATATGCCTTCATTTTAAAAACATTAATGGGATCCTATAGGAAAGGGATGCATCAATTCAATTTTAAAGGTGAGCATATAGCAATAGATAATATTAACTCCAAAATTAAATATAAAATTAAAATGAAAAAAGGTAATCCTGAATTTAATATTCATCTTGGTATGAATGCAAGAATTCTAGAATATACAGGTCCCAAACCAATATTATTACCTAAACATATTAAGGAAATTAGTAAACGGATCGAAAATCAAATTGAAAAAGATCAGAAGGACTTAATAAGTATATTTCAAAAGAACAATGTTGACCCTTTAGGGTTTGGCTCGAAATTAGAAGCCCATAAAAGAGATTTTGATTATAAAAAATGGAAAAAACAATATCCACATGTAAAGGTAAAAATAAAAGTTGATTTAGATATTCTTCATACTGGAATTGTTGAATAAGTGAGTCCAATCGAAGTTTCAACAAAAAGTAAAAAAGCATGAAATTAGTATAATTCCATGCTTTTTTAAACTATTGCATTCGTGCTAATTGATTACTAGTCGTCATTTCCTTAGTTATTTTTTATAGATTTCTATGGAAGAATCAGTCTATCTCCAACAACGTTTCTACTTTATTTTTGAATTAATTTTTGAAGTTCTATGTTCAAATTTAATACATTGACTCTTTCTTCTCCAAATTGTCCAAAAGATCTGCCCTCTGTATGTTTTTTTACTAATTCTTTTAATTCTGTTTGTTTTAGTCCTGTTGCTTTTGCAATTCGATCTATTTGTACAATAGCTGCTTTTGGTGATATATGTGGATCTAGCCCAGACCCAGAGTTTGTTATTAAATCCATTGGCACATCTGATAATTTAACTCCAGGATTCTCATTTAGAAAATTTATTACGGAATCTTCAAGTCGCTTCTTTAAATCTGGATTAGATGGTGCATAGTTATTTGATCCTGATCCCTCAGATTTGTATTCAATACTAGAAACACGTCCATGGAAATACTGTGGACTCGTAAATTGTTGACCGATCAATTCTGATCCAATGACTTGTTTCTTCTTATTATATAGTAAACTTCCGTCTGCCTTATCTTTCATTGTAACTTGGGCTAAACCCGTTATTGTTAGTGGATAAATGATTCCACAGATTAAAATTAAAACTAGTGTCATTCGAATGATTGGTCCAAACTGCACTTTACCTTCACTCATAATTATCTTCCTTTATTATTGTATTTTGTTTACTTCTATTTTAAGCCATAAATAACGTGACAACTAAGTCGATTAACTTAATTCCAATGAATGGTACGACCATTCCACCTAAACCATAGATGAATAGATTTTTTCTTAGTAATGCATTAGAACTCATTGGTTTGTAAGCTATTCCTTTCATAGCTAATGGAATTAGGATTGGTATGATAATCGCGTTGAATAGTAATGCTGACAAAATAGCTGATAATGGCGAATGCAGTGCCATGATATTTAAGGTTTCCATTTCCGGAATGGCTACGGCAAACATTGCTGGGATTATCGCAAAATATTTTGCCACGTCATTCGCTATACTGAATGTCGTTAAAGCACCACGAGTCATTAATAATTGTTTTCCGATTGATACTACTTCAATAATCTTCGTTGGATTTGAGTCTAAATCAATCATATTTGCAGCTTCTTTTGCTGCAGCTGTTCCACTATTCATTGCTAAACCAACATCGGCTTGAGCAAGAGCTGGTGCATCATTCGTACCATCGCCTGTCATCGCTACTAACTTACCTTTTGCTTGTTCAGCTTTAATAACTGCTATTTTATCTTCTGGTTTACATTCAGCGATAAACTCATCTACTCCAGCTTCCTTTGCTATGGTTGCTGCTGTTAGTGGATTGTCTCCTGTACACATAATTGTTTTTATACCCATTCGACGAAGCTCTTCAAATCGTTCGCGCATACCTGGTTTTACTGTATCTTTCAAATAAATTAAGCCATAAATTTTATCATTTACTGCTACTGCAAGTGGTGTTCCACCTTCTTTTGCAATCGAATCGCTTTGTTTTAATAATCCTTTTGGAACGATTCCACCTTGTTCTTTTACCCAATCAACTACTGCGTTAACAGCACCCTTACGAACTTTTCGCCCATCCTTTAAATCTATACCGCTCATTCTAGTTTCTGCTTTAAATGGAACAAATTCTCCACCTGCAGTAATTAAAGCATCCAAATTAAAACCTTTTCCTTTTACCCATTCAATCACAGAGCGACCTTCAGGTGTTTCATCTTGAATTGAGCTAATTGCTGCCCATTTTGAAACAGTTTCTAAAGATTCATCTGCAGAAGGAACTAATGCAAAGGCCATTCGATTACCAAACGTTATTGTTCCTGTTTTATCTAAAATAATGGTATTAATGTCACCTGCAGCTTCAACTGCTTTACCAGACATTGCAATGACATTGAATTTTGTAACCCGGTCCATTCCGGCAATACCGATTGCTGATAATAATCCACCTATTGTTGTTGGAATTAAACAAACAAGTAATGCAATTAAAACGGAAGTATCAATTGAGAATCCAAGATAATTTGTAAAGGCTGGTAGTGTCACAACTACGATTAAAAAGATTAAAGTTAGACTTGTTAAAACAGTATTTAAAGCGATTTCGTTCGGTGTTTTTTGACGTTTCGCACCTTCAACTAATGAGATCATTTTATCCAAGAAAGACTCACCTGGATTACTGGTAATTAATACTGTAATCTCATCACTTACTACAATCGTACCTCCAGTAACTGAACAAAAATCTCCGCCAGCTTCTTTAATGACAGGTGCTGATTCACCTGTTATTGCAGATTCATCAACTGATGCTAACCCCTTAATTACTTCTCCATCGCTTGGAATAAACTCACCTTGTTTTACAAGAACCATATCACCTTTACGTAGTTCGGTAGCTGATACTTTTGAAATTGATCCATTTGATTTAACAAGGTTTGCAGTTACATCTTTTTTTGATTGTTTAAGTGAGTCAGCTTGCGCCTTCCCTCGTCCTTCAGCTAAAGCTTCTGCAAAGTTAGCGAAGAGTACTGTTATTAGTAGAATGAAAGATACTAAAGCGTTAAACCATTGTGGAACACTTTCAGATGCTGCTGGGAATACCGTTAAAATAAAAGTTATAAAGAATCCAAGTTCAACGACAAACATAATTGGATTTTTAATCATTACTTTTGGATTTAATTTTACAAATGATTGAACGATTGCGTCCTTCACAATATCTTTATCTAGTGTTTTTGCTTTTCTTATTTCCGTTTCATTATGATTGTTTATATTCATAGGAATAATTGATTTACTCATTTTTTAATACTCCTCCATTATTTTAGCGTAAGAAATTCAGCAATTGGTCCAAGTACTAAGACAGGGAAGAAAGTTAAAGCCCCTACAATAACTGCTGTTCCTACGAAAATACCACCAAACAAACTATTATCAGTTCTGAATGTTCCAACTGTTTCAGGTACAAGTTTCTTTTCTTTTAAAGATGCCGCCACAGCAAGCATTGTAATAAGGCCAAAGTATCTGCCTAAGAACATTGCAATACCAGTTGTTATATTCCAAAATGGTGTGTTATCTCCTAACCCTTCAAAACCAGAACCATTATTGGCAACAGATGATGTGTATTCATAAAGTGCCTGTGTTAAGCCATGGAATCCAGGATTAGATATAGCATCTGTACCTAAATGTGTTGAAAATGCTATGGCTGATAATCCTAATATTAAAAGTGGTTGGAATAATAATGTGACTGCAATTAATTTCATTTCTTTTCCTTCAAGCTTTTTCCCTAAAAACTCCGGTGTACGGCCAACCATTAAACCTGAGATAAAAACTGCAATCATTGCATACATCATTACATTTATAAACCCAGCTCCAACTCCTCCGAAGACTGTGTTTAACATCATGTTCACTAAAGGTACCATTCCCCCAATTGGTGTTAATGTATCGTGCATTACATTGACTGCGCCAGTTTCAGATGCAGTTGTTACAGTTCCAAACAATGCTGAAAATGCTACCCCAATTCGAACTTCTTTTCCTTCCATATTTCCTGCTGAATGGTCTACTCCTAGATGATTTAATACATGTGTTCCACTAACTTCAGCTGAATAAATTGTGGCAAAACCAATTAAAAACATCATTAACATCGAGACAAATAGTACTCTTCCTTGCTTCTTATTTCCGACCATTTTACCGTACGTATATGGTAATGCAGTTGGTAAAAGCATCATTAAGATCATTTGAAGTAAGTTCGAAAAAATTGTTGGATTCTCAAATGGATGTGCTGAATTCCCCCCAAAAAATCCACCACCATTATTCCCGAATTGTTTTATTGAAAGTAAAGAAGAAACCGGTCCTCTTGTGATATATTGTTTTGTGCCTTCAATTGTGTGAGCTACTGTAGTTGCTTCCAATGTTTGTGGTACTCCCATTGCGACAAATATTAGTGCTGCGATAAATGAAATAGGTAGGAAAACTCTTGTGATTGATTTAATAAAGTCCACATAAAAATTACCAAATTTTTTCCCTGCTAAACCTCTAATAAACGAAATTGCTAATGCTAACGTTGTAGCTGGTGCAACAAACATCATGAATGTAATTGCAGCCATTTGTGATAAATAAGATAAACCACTTTCCCCACTATAATGTTGTAAATTTGTATTAGACATAAAACTGATCGCTGTATTAAAAGCTAAAGTTGGTTCCATGTTTTCAATATGACTTGGATTTAAAGGTAGTGAGCCTTGGAATCTAAAAATCAAGTAAACTACTAAAATCATAAAGCTATTTGTTAGGACTAATGCCAATATATATTGTTTCCAATTTTGATTTGATTCTTTTATTCCCGAAATTTTGAAAATCAGTCTTTCAACTGGATTGAAATATTTATTCATTCGTGAATCTTTTGACTCAAATACCTTTTCTAAATAAAGTCCCATTGGTTTTGCTAATAAAATAAAACATAATAAACTAATTAAGATCGCTACCCAAACCATAATCTATGGTTCCTCCTTAAAATTTCTCTGGATTTAATAATGCGTAAACTAAGTAACCTGAAACTAGAATGACAACTATTCCTAAAACGATGGTCATTTTTCATTCCCCTCTTCCACTACCGAATCCGACCAAGTAATTAATGCTGTCATTAAAACTGTCAGAAACAAAATTCCGCCAATCATATACATGTCTAACACTGTTAATCCCTCCGTTTTTTACTAAAAATTATAAAATTGAGCGCAAAAAAGACACTAGGGAATCCCCCTAGTGCCTAAAAAAGACATCATTAAGGAAACCTCCTTTATACACGCTTACGAGGTTAGCTGTCGGATTCGGGCCTAAAAAGTAGCCCTACCTTTACTAGTAAAGGATTCACCCCAAGTGCATACTGCACAAATTTGGTTCCCCCGCTTCAAGTCGAACTCCGCACCTTTGTTCTAAGAGGTAGGTATGTTTGTGGCGCGACGCCCGTCGCAACACATACATCACACACATCCTATGGTCCCACAAGCATAAGTCAAAGACCGTTGAAGGTTGTTTTTTAACCTTCATTAAGGTTTGACTTATGACCTCTGGGGCCTATAAGGCACTAGAGCTAGACAATTTGAACTCAGCGATCATAGGTTATTAAATTGTTAAGTTTAACGATTGAAATATGCTTAACCCTCCAATACTTGATGTTAGAAAGCATAATAAAGACACTAGGGAATCCCTAGTGTCTAAAAATGACAACAAAAAGGAAACCTTCTCTTAACACGCTTACGAGGTTAGCTGTCGGATTCGGGCTTTTAAGAGTAGCCCTACCTTTAAAATAAAGGATTCACCCCAAGTGCTATTGCACAAAATTGGTTCCCCCGCTCTTAGAATTGCTCATGCGCCTTAGTGAGATCCGACAAGCATATAACAAGAAACATGAAAGGTTGTTTTTTTTACCTTTTACGATCTTTGGCTTATGAACTCGAAGTTCCAGGCGCAGGAGCTAAACATTAGATTAAGCGATCATAGGTTATTAAGTTTGATATTTAACATCTTTGTATTAATTTCAATACTAATGAAGGTTACTATACTCTCATACATTCAACTTGTAAAGTAGTAAAGTTGAATCTTTACACTTCTTTACAAATATTCTTTTTACTAAAAATTGATTGGGCTTATTAATAAATATTTCTCTATAAAACTCCCCTTCTTCCATATGCCTATGGCCGAGAATCCTCTTTAGAACACAAAAAAGACACTAGGTTTACCTATGTCTTTTTCAAAACAAAATAGGAACCTTCTCTTAACACGCTTACGAGGTTAGCTGTCGGATTCGGGCTATTAAGAGTAGCCCTACCTTAATAAAGGATTCACCCCAAGTGCTTTTGCACAATTTGGTTCCCCCGCTTCAAGAAGAATGCACATGCGCCTTTGTCAGACCCGACAAGCATAAGTCAAAGACCTTTGAAGGTTGATTTTTAATCCTTCATTTGGGTTCAGCTTATGACAATCGTGTGGTTAGACGTTAGAGTCAGTCAACTTAAATTAAGCGATCATAGGTCATTAAATTTTTTATTATGTTGGTTAATATACTCCCGTAGTTTGAATTTGTAAACTAATATTTTTTCTACATCTTCACATAAAATAGCATGTGTAGATAGAAAAAAATCTTTGATTGCTTTTTAAATATAATATTTAATTACGATTATCCGAAACAATATGCAAATCTATATTTTGTGTTTTCCTCATGATTGCATTTACAATTGATCCCCTTGTAATCTCTTCAAAACGCGAGCGAGCTGACTGCCCAAGCAGAATTTGAGTTATATTGTGTTTCTTTGCTATGTTTACAATGACATCCGCTGGCTTACAACCCTTCGAAGGCTCCTCAATAAAGATAGCACCTAACAATTCAGTTAGTTCTTTCCACTCTTTAACTGTTGCTTGTCTAGTAGGAGAATTATAGTCTCCGTTCTCCATTTTTACAGTTAAGACAAACAAGTCAGCGTTTAATCGGGTCGCCATTCTCCATCCTCTTCTAATAAGCTTTTGTGCAGTTGTACCATATTGTACACATACTAGTATTTTTTCTTTTATCAATAATCGATCTTTTTCATCATCGTCAAGTGCGTCTAATACACGTCCATCCACATCATCAGCTACCTCACGTAGTGCTAATTCACGTAGCGACCCTAAATTTGTTATTGTAAAAAAGTTATTTAAACTTTGTTCAATTTTTTCTTTTTTATAAATTTTACCGTCTTGTAGTCTCTTTTGAAGTGCTTCAGGCGTAAGATCAATTAACTGCATTTCATTTGCGTTTCTGACAAAAGAATCTGGAACTCTCTCTCTAACAGCTACTCCAGTTACTTGCTGCACTAAATCATGAATACTTTCTAGATGTTGAATATTCATTGCACAATTTACATTTATTCCTGAAGCTAGAATTTCTTCAACATCCTCATATCTTTTTTTATTCCTCGAACCAGGAGCATTTGTATGGGCTAATTCATCAATTAATACAATATCTGGATTCCTTTTTAGGATTTCTTCAACATTCACTTCTTCAAGTTCTTTGCCTTTATAGCTTATTTTTTTTAAGGGAACAGATTCTAAATCTTTAATTTGGTCGATTGTTTCTTTCCTTCCATGCGATTCAATATAGCCAATAACGACATCTGCGCCTTCTTTACGCATTTCATGTGCATCCTGGAGCATCTTGTATGTTTTTCCTACGCCAGGAGCTGCTCCTACATATAACTTCAAGTACCCTCTTTTAGCCTTTTGAATCTCTTGTAAGTAATCTTCTGGTGATCTTCTTAAAAACGGTTTATATTCATTATCCATAAACCAATATCCCCTATCATTCAATTTGAAAAGAAGTTTACTCTGAAACAATTAACCTGTAAAGAAAAAGTTTAATCAGTTCAATTTAAATTAAGTATGGCATCCGTTTTCACAACGATTCAATGACCTAAAGTATAATAAAAAAAGCTTATAAATGGGCATAATAGTACCTATAAATGGAGGTGATTCCTATGCCGATTGATCGAATATGTACCATTGGGCCATCCAGTTTTGATAAAAACGTTCTTAATGACATGATTAATCATGGAATGACAATTGCCCGACTGAATTTTTCTCATGGGACCCATGACAGTCATTTAAGTGTGATTCAATCAATTAAATCGCTCTGTATCGAGTCTGGGTATCAAATCAAAATATTAGGTGACCTCCAAGGTCCAAAAATTCGATTGGGAAAAATAAAAGATGAAAAAGTCGAACTTAAAAACGGACAGACCTTTTCACTTCTCATTGAAGAAGTAGTTGGGGATAGTAATCAGGCAAGTGTTGATTATGAGGGGTTAGTTCATGACGTGAAGCCCGAAAATCGAATACTGATAAACGATGGTGCCGTCGAATTGGTTGTTACGAATGTGGATCAAAGACAAATTACGACTACTGTAAAAACAGGTGGAGAAATATCCTCACATAAAGGAGTTAATCTTCCTGGAGTTGTATCGAGCTTACCCGCTATTACCCAAAAAGATAAACAGGATATTGAATTTCTATTACATGAGGAAGTTGATTATATTGCTTGTTCGTTTATTCGGAAGGCATCGCATTTAAAAGAAATTCGAAATTTCATTAATTCCCAAAAAGGAAATACGCCTCAATTAATTGCCAAGATCGAAACATCTGAGGCTGTCCGTAATTTCCAAGAAATATGTAAAGAGACTGATGCACTGATGATTGCTCGTGGTGACCTTGGTGTCGAGCTTCCTTTTCAGTGGATTCCACTTTTACAAAAGGCGATGATAAGCGAGTGTAATCGGATGGATACATATGTCATTACCGCCACCCAAATGCTACAATCGATGGTTGATTCAAAATTACCAACAAGAGCAGAAGTCACAGATGTATTTCAAGCCATAATGGATGGAACGAATGCAGTTATGTTGTCCGCTGAAAGTGCTGCTGGTCACTACCCTGTCCAAAGCGTAGAAACATTAAAGCTTGTAGCTCAATTTGCAGAAAGCGTAAAGTTAAAATCTCCATTAGACTTTGCAGGTATACTAGAATTGATGAATTCTACATTAAGAAAATAAAAATTTAACCCCGTAACTACTAGCTACGGGGCTTTTGTTAATCACATTCCGTAAAACTACGGACTAATTCGTTTTCGAGAGGTAATTCGTAAAATCCAGATAATGTACGATACTGCGCCAAATACGATTCAAAATTTTGCAAATTAAACGCTTCTTTTTTGTGTCGTCTCCATAATAATGGTTTATTCATCGCAGTAAATTTGTTTATGGCGCTTATGATCGATTGTACATCCTCATTAGACATCGGCTCAGGGAATCGACGTTTAATGACGTGTTCCTTCCATTTGCCATTCGTATCGTCTAGTGCTGAACTTATGCAACTTACTAACTTATCCTCTAATCGTACTAAGTATAGGTCTTGACTTTCCGTTGGATACATACTCATCCCCTACTATTATTCATATTTATAACACAAAAAATAATACATTAATTCTACACTGCTTTCTACTAAAAATACCTAAAATAGGGTTAATTTTTCACAGTCTTAACAGTATATAAGCTCTCTATTTTTGTGTGTGGATTTTCATATGGGTTAGAATAGCATTTTTTTGTAAAAAGGCTATAGTATATTTAACTTTCTAGTTCACTTTACTGAATATCAAAATGGTTACTTCTAATAAAATCAATAAAATTCGAAACACTTAGTTTATCAAATCTTTTCGGTTTTCTAACAAGCCATAACTTTCTTTTCAACTCGAATCCTTTCACTTTAACATGGCATAGTAATCCTTGTTTGATTTCTCTTGCAACAGTTAATCTAGATAAAATGCTAATACCAAGTCCCGCTTCAACCGCACTTTTAATGGCTTGTGTACTTCCAATTTCCAAATAACTTTCAAGCTTATGTACTATACCAAATTCTCTTAAACTGTTTTCTACAATTAGTCGTGTACCTGAGATTGCTTCACGCCAAATCATTCGTTCATTAATAAGTTCTTCTATTTCAATTTCTTCTCGGTTACTCCATGGATGGTCAACTGGACAAATGAGCACTAATTCGTCCTCTGTAAACTCTTCTACAATAAAGCTAGTGTTCTCGACAATCCCCTCTACAAGAGCCAAATCTATCGCATCATTTGATAAATCTTCTAAAATACTCGGTGTGTTTCTTATATTTAAAGTTAGTTTTATTTCGGGTTTTTGTTTTTTAAAACTTCCAAGTAAGCATGGTAATAAGTAATCCCCAATTGTAAGTGAAGCACCTATTTTAAGACTCTCATCATAATCTCCTTTTAACTGTTTTAATGATTCTACAGATCGATAAAAGTCATCTACAATTATTTTTGCAAAAGGATAAAGCATCTTGCCGGACTCCGTGACTCTCAATTTTCCTTCTGATCGATCAAACAGCAATGTACCATAAAAGTTTTCCAATTGGTGAATTTGCCTAGTAACAGCAGGTTGAGAAACATAATTTAAACGAGCAGCCTGACTAATACTTCCTACATCAACTACTAAACAAAACATTTTCAAATTTTCTATGTTCAATCCAAACAACTCCAATATTATAATTACTCGCGCGTACAATCGTTCATTCATTGTTTATTTCGTATATTGACCTATAAACGTCTGTTATACCCCATGCAATTATTGCAATTTACTATTTTATTTTCTATTGATACGATACAGAAAACAAGATAAACAAATGTGTGTTAAGGAACACGAATTTACGAAAAGAAAGTAGAGGACAACATGCAGAGTAATTGGAAACAGTTATATCAAATTTTTTGGGCGTTTTTTAAAATTTCTCCTTTAACATTTGGTGGTGGATATGCCATGATTCCATTAATTGAAAAAGAAGTCGTAAATAAAAACAAATGGTTAATATTAGAAGATGTATCTGATATTTTTGCATTAGCCCAATCCGTACCAGGAGCTATCGCTATTAACTCTGCTGCTTTTATCGGTCACAAAATAGGTGGGGTAAGAGGAGCTATTGCAGCAATACTAGGAGTTTCCCTACCTACATTTTTCATCGTTCTTACATTAGGTTATGTATATAGTTTACTGAAAGATCAACCAGAAATAAATGGTGCATTTCTATCGATTAGGGCCACGATCATTGCATTAATTGTCTATGCAGCAATCAAAGTAGGTAAAACAGCCATTATTGATAAGTTCACATTTTTTCTATGTCTCATTTCGATTCCATTACTTTTTTTTATTCATCCTCTCTTAGCGATTTTAATTGGTGCCTTAATTGGTATAGGTAAATTCTTTATTCAATTAAAAAGTGATAATAAAAGTAAATTTGAAGGACAGAAAAATAACGAATCCTATGATATTAATTAATCTACTTCGACAATAAAATTTGAACTAAATGAGGAAAAATTATGATTCTGTGGGAATTATTTAAAATGTTTTTTATACTTGGCTTTGCATCTTTTGGAGGTGGGTATAGCATTATTTCAGTCTTAGGATTAGACGTGTTGAAAAACCATTGGATGTCACCTCAAGACCTGACAAACATAGTTGCTGTAGCAGGAATGTCTCCTGGCCCAATTGCTACAAATAGTGCTATTCTTGTGGGATATCATACAAACGGAATTACTGGCGCAATTGTTTCAGCACTCGGCATGCTTTTACCATCCTTTCTACTTGTATTAATTGTAGCAACATGTTTCCAAAAGCTAAATAAGTATCCAATTGTTCAGTCAATTTTTTATGGTTTGCGACCAATTGTTACGAGTTTGATACTATTTGCAGCTATTAAATTTGCCATCTCGAATGATTTAGTTTCTACGAATCTTTCGTTCAAACCAATTGGTTTATTTCTAATATTTACTTTTTCTTTCTTTTCACTAGTTAAATTCAAATGCCATCCTGCTCTTATCATATTAATCTCAGGATTAGTAGGTTCTATTTTTTATGCATAGTTACGACTCATGTCCAATTTATTCTACTTGTCTATAATGAAAACTAAAGTCTGAATCGAGTTAGCTGATTCAGACTTATTATTATTTTTTAAGACTAAATTTATTTTTTAGCCTTATCAAACTAGCTAAAGTCATTATCTATTTATTAATTTTCTTGTACGATCCACATTTCTGCTCTTTTCATCTCAAATAATTAATATTACATAACGAATCATAAAATCCAACAATCCTTATAAAATATGTATAAGAATGATTAAAACTTTCATTTTATTATGCAGTTAAATAGAGAAAGTTGGTGACTTTTTAGTGAATGAAAAAAATGTAAAAGAATCTCATTCTACTACCCTCTCTAAGGAAGAACTTCTTGAAATAGACAGAAAACATGTCTGGCACCATATGACACCTCACAATCCGAATCCTATGATTCTTGTATCCGGTAAGAATAGTACTGTAACTGACATTGACGGAAAAAATTACTTAGATGGAATGTCAGGATTATGGTGCGTTAATGTTGGCTATGGTCGAGAAGAAATTGCTTTAGCCGCTTCAGAACAAATACAAGCTATTCCTTATGTTCCAATGTCTCAGGGCAATGTACCTTCCATTTTACTAGCTGAAAAGTTAAATAAATGGCTAGGTGGAGACTATCGCATTTTTTATTCTAATTCTGGCTCTGATGCAAATGAAGTAGCTTTTAAGATTGCAAGACAATATCATCAACAAAATGGAGAACCTTCACGTTTTAAATTTATTTCCAGATATCGTGCGTACCATGGTAATTCAATGGGGGCATTAAGTGCGACAGGCCAAGCCCATCGTAAAACGAAATACGAACCATTATCGCCAGGTTTTATACATGTTGCTCCCCCCTATTGTTACCGTTGTCCCTTTGACAAAAAATTTGGAGAATGTGGTCTTGCATGTGCTAAAACGTATGAAGATGTCATTAACTATGAAGGCGCTGAAACAATTGCAGGTATTATCTTAGAACCTGTCATTACTGGAGGTGGAGTCATCGTTCCCCCACCGGAATACTTAACTGAGGTTCGAAAAATTTGTGATAAATTCGGTATTTTACTTATCGTTGATGAAGTAATTTGTGGTTTTGGTAGATCTGGCAAAAAATTTGGACATCAAAACTTCGATGTACAACCTGATATCGTCACAATGGCAAAAGGAATGACAAGTGCGTATTCACCACTTTCAGCAACTGCAATACGTAGTGAGCTTTATGAAGTATTTAAGAAACCAGGACCAGATAATCATTTTCGCCATGTGAACACATTTGGAGGAAATCCTGCTTCATGTGCAATTGCATTAAAAAACCTAGAAATAATTGAAAGAGAAAATTTAATTGAACGTGCAGCCTATCTAGGCACTGAGCTACGTAATAAATTAGATCGTTTACTAATGCACAAAAATGTAGGAGACATACGAAGCTTTGGTTTTATTGTAGGAATTGAGCTTGTTGAAGACAAAACTAGTAAAATACCTGCCACTCCAGAAAAGGTATTAAAAGTAATCTCTGAATGTAAAGAGCATGGATTAATTATTGGCAAAAACGGAGATACAGTTCCTGGTTTCAACAATATAGTAACCTTATCTCCACCATTTACAACGACAGACGACGAAATTGATTTTATTGCGAACACATTACTGAATGCATTTGCAACTCTATCATAATTCTATTGAGGTGAAACACAATGTCTATACAGACCAATATAAAAGTAGTAAAAAATTTTATTAATGGTGAATGGGTTGAGGCTTCTCAAAATTCAAAAAAGATTCCTGTTCCTAATCCAGCAACTGAAGAAGTATTAGCTTATGTACCTTTGTCCTCTTCTGAAGACTTAGAAACTGCAGTATTAGTTGCTAAAAATGCATATTCTACTTGGAGTAAAACACCGGTTCCAAGACGCGCTAGAATACTATTTACATTTCAACAATTATTAGTGAAGCATTGGGATGAACTTGCTAAATTAATAACAATTGAGAATGGTAAAAGTTATAAGGAAGCATATGGTGAAGTTCAACGTGGAATTGAGTGTGTTGAATTTGCTGCCGGTGCACCAACACTTATGATGGGCAAACAATTACCGGATATTGCTACAAACATAGAATCTGCAATGTTTCGTTATCCTGTTGGCGTAATTGGTGGAATTACACCTTTTAATTTTCCAATGATGGTACCATGCTGGATGTTCCCATTAGCAATTGCTTGTGGAAACACTTTTATATTAAAACCTTCTGAACGAACACCTTTACTTGCAAATCGTTTAGCTGAACTATTCGATGAAGCCGGACTTCCAAAAGGTGTGTTTAATATCGTTCATGGAGCAAATGAAGTCGTAAATGGTTTGCTTCAACATAAAGATGTATCTGCCATTTCATTCGTAGGTTCCAAGCCGGTTGCTGAGTATGTATATAAAACTGCTGCAGCAAATGGTAAGCGCGTTCAAGCTTTAGCAGGTGCAAAAAATCATAGTATCGTTTTAGAGGATTCCAACTTAGATGAAGCTACCAGCCAAATTATAACAGCAGCATACGGTTCTGCTGGTGAACGATGTATGGCATGTTCAGTTGTCGTAGCCGTGGGAGACATTGCGGAGCCTCTCATTGAAAAACTCAAACAAGAGGCAGATCATCTCACAATTGGAAATGGATTAGAGGATGATGTATTCCTAGGTCCGGTAATTCGTAAAGAGCATCGTGAACGAACAGAACAATATATTGAAAGTGGTGTTCAAGAAGGTGCCATTTTATTACGTGATGGGCGCAATGATTTGGTTAACAATGAAAAAGGTTACTTTATCGGACCAACTATCTTTGATCAAGTAACTCCATCAATGAAAATTTGGAAAGAAGAAATTTTTGCACCTGTACTTTCAATCGTTCGAGTAAATACACTTGAAGAAGCAATCAAGCTGACAAATAAATCAGATTTTGGCAATGGAGCATGTATTTTTACTGACAGTGCAAAAAGTATTCGATACTTCCGTGAAAACATCGATGTAGGCATGTTAGGAGTAAATATCGGAGTTCCAGCACCTATGGCATTTTTCCCATTCTCAGGATGGAAGAACTCTTTTTACGGCGACCTTCATGCAAATGGATCTGATGGAGTCGAATTCTACACAAGGAAAAAAATGATTACAAGTCGACTTGAGTAAGAAATAATAATAAACAAAAGAACTAACGCAAGCGTTAGTTCTTTTACTTTTTAATCTATTATTCTTATAAACAACGTCCATAAAACATATGCTTTACAAGTCATCTACAACTTCTCTTGCTCTATTCTAAGTATACTTCAAAAGGAGCGAAACGAAATATTTACGAGTGTCTGCATTCATTATGTGTAAAGTAATAAGATTTACTGTTTCTCCTTGACTTTCAAATTCAACAAAGGCACCATCAAGCGTTTCTCGAATGTTATTAATCTTGTAACCTTTTTCGATTAGAGAATCTATTTGACCCTTTTCAATTAAAAATTCCTTATAGGACGTCATTTACTATTCTCCTCCTCTACATATCCTCCAACCTATCTCTCTTATTCTCATAAATTAGTAGTCGCCTGTTCCCCATATTTGTTTCTCTTTAAGTATTGCCCGCTACCTGGATTACCTACAAACTGCTTATTTCGTATGATAAATTCTCCACGGACTAGAACACTTACAGGCTCGCCGGTTACATTCATTCCTTCAAATGTGTTATAATCAACTGCCATATGATGGGATTCATAAGAAATCGTTCGTTTGATATTCGGATCGAAAATGACTAAATCCGCATCTGAACCCACTGCAATGGTTCCTTTTTGAGGGAATAATCCAAACAACTTGGCACTTCTAGTAGAAGTGATGTCAACGAACTGATTTAATGAAATTCTGTCTTTCATTACACCTTCTGAGAATAATATGCTCATTCGATCTTCAATCGTCGGACCACCATTTGGAATTTTTGTAAAATCGTTTCGTCCAAGTTCTTTTTGACCCTTAAAGTCGAATGAACATTGATCTGAACCTATTGTTTGCAGTTGTCCATTTCTTAAGGCGTTCCATAATACGTCTTGGTTCCACTTTTCACGTAAAGGAGGCGACCAAACATATTTTGCCCCTTCAAAATTTGGTTTTTCTAACATGGTTTGATCAAGAACTAAATATTGTGGGCACGTTTCCCCCCATACATTAAACCCTTTATCTCGTGCCTCCGATATTTTTTCTACAGCCTGGGCACAAGTTACATGAACAACATATAATTGTGAATTTACAAGCCCCGTTAATGTAGCTGCTCTACCAGTTGCCTCGCCCTCTAATTCTGGAGGTCTCGTCAATGCATGGTAAATTGGATCCGTTTTTCCTTCGGCTAATGCTTGCTTTGTTAAATAGTCGATTACATCACCATTTTCCGCATGAACCATAACAAGGGCTCCCAGTTCTTTGGCAGCAACTAAAGTACGATACAATGTAGCATCATCAGCCTGTAATACATTTTTATAGGCCATAAAAACTTTAAAAGATGTAATTCCCTCTTTTTCTATTACTTTCGGAAACTCATCTAAAACCTTGTCGTTTATTTCTCCAATCATGAGATGAAAACCATAATCTATAACCGCTTTATCTTTTGCCTTTTCATGCCATTTTTCAATTGCTGTTTGGAGTGGTTCTTCTTTACTCGTTAAACAAAAATCAATGATTGTCGTTGTGCCTCCGAATGCAGCCGCGATTGTTCCAGTTTCAAAATCATCCTTCGTGACTGTTCCCCCAAACGGCATATCTAAATGAGTATGAGGGTCAATACCTCCAGGGAAAATATAATTTCCTGTAGCATCTATTATTTCTAAATCTGATCCTTTTAAATTTGTACCAATAGCAGAAACTTTTCCTTCCTCTATGAGAATATCTGCTTTATAGATGTCGGTTGCAGTAACAATCGTCCCATTTCGAATCAGTTTTTTCATCTTCTTTTTCCTTTCTCGTTTATCTTTTATTCATACTTATTTGATAAACTACCAATGGCATGTTGACGTTCATTCCATGTCATCGAGGGCTGTTCATTCGGAATTTCCACCATGTTGATCGCACCTTCTACTGGACATACAATGGCACATAAATTACATCCTACACACTCTTCTTCCCGAACCTTTAAATATGGCTTTCCATTATCTTCTACTAACATATCAATACATTGATGTGATGTGTCTTCACAAGCGATATGACACTTATTGCAGTTAATGCACACATCCTTATCAATACTAGCTACTAGTTGATAATTGAGATTTAAATTGCCCCAATCTGAATACTTATTAACTGATTTCCCAACTATATCCATCACAGAAGAGATCCCTTTTTCATCTAAATAATTATTTAAACCATCTATCATGTCCTCAACAATTCTGAAACCGTGATGCATTGCAGCAGTACAAACTTGAACACCAGTAGCACCCATCAACAAAAATTCCACTGTATTTTGCCAATTAGAGATTCCACCTATACCTGAAATTGGGACTGTTATGCGAGGATTTCGAGCACATTCAGCCACCATATTTAGTGCAATTGGTTTAACTGCTGGCCCACAATATCCTCCGTGTGCCCCTTTTCCAGCTACGTGTGGAATCGTATTCCAAGAATCTATATCTACTCCCATTAAACTATTAATTGTGTTGATCATACTGACCGCATTCGCCCCACCTCTTACCGCTGCCTCCGCAGTTACAGTAATATCAGTAATATTTGGAGTGAGCTTTACGATGACTGGAGTTTGTGCGACTTCTTTAACCCAGTATGTTTGTTTCTCTACTAACTCAGGAACTTGACCAGATGCTGAGCCCATTCCCCGCTCTGCCATACCGTGTGGGCATCCAAAGTTTAGTTCTAACCCATCAACTCCTACATCCTCAACCCTTTTAACAATTTCATGCCATTTTTCTTGTTTAGGTTCAACCATAAGCGATGCGATGATTGCTCGATCTGGGAATCTCTTTTTCGTTTCATAAATTTCTTTTAAATTCACTTCTAGAGGTCGATCCGTAATAAGTTCAATGTTGTTAAAACCAGCAACTCTTTGACCATTGAAGTTAATTGCAGCAAAACGTGAAGTAGTATTAATAATTGGTTCCCCTAATGTTTTCCAAACTGCACCTCCCCACCCGGCCTCAAAAGCACGTTGTACTTGATATCCCGAATTTGTTGGAGGGGCAGAAGCAAGCCAAAATGGATTAGGTGATTCAATGCCCGCTAAATTAATTCGTAAATCTGCCATGCAAGTACCTCCTTTTAAGTACTTAACCGTTTATGAATAGCATAAGCAACTTCTTTTCCCTGCTGTGCTGCAGATACGACCATTGCTTCCCCAAGCCCTTTACCAAAAATAACATCTCCACAAGCAAATACTTTCGGATTAGATGTCTGAAAGGTTTCCTGATTGATTTTTACCACACCACCGCTATGTTCTAATTCAAATTGTTCAATTAATTCTTTATATCGGGATTGACCAATCGCTTTTATGACCCCATCCACCGGAATGATAAAATTAGAACCAACTATAGGGATTGGGCGACGTCGACCGTCTTCTCCTACATCACCTAGCTCCAAACGAATACACTCTAACCCTTTTACTTTTTCGTTTTCACCAATAATTTTGACTGGTGCTGTTAACCAACGGAATTCCACGCCATCCTGTTTTGCAAATTCATATTCAAATTCGTAAGCTGTCATTTCTTCGACTGTTCTACGGTATAAAATTTTGACATTTGTTGCTCCTAATCGAACAGAACAGGTAGCTGCATCAATTGCTGTATTCCCAGCTCCAATTACAACAATATTTTTTCCAACATACCTCTTCGATAACTCTCCCAATTTTGTCTCTTTTACAAAATCAATCGCATCGTATACTCCATTCAGATCTTCCCCTTCGATCCCAAGCATAGGTACTTTCCCCATGCCAATTGCCAAAACAATCTTGTCATAATTCTCAATCAAATACGCTGTAGAAACATCCGTTCCAACTTTAGTATTTGTACGTATTTTTACACCTAAGCTTTCTATTTGCTCAACTTCCCAACCTGAAATATTCTTCGGTAGTCGGAAAGAAACGATCCCATATCTATTTAATCCACCCGCATGATTTTCCGCTTCATAAATCGTTACATTATAGCCAAGTAAGGCGAGTTCACGTGCAGCTGACAAACCTGCGGGGCCACTACCAACGATTGCAACTGTCTTTCCATTCTTTTTTCCAGCCTGAAATAGCACCTGATTATTTTTGATCGCCCAATCTGTCGCATACCGTTGCAAATTTCCAATCATAATAGGTTTAGTAGAGGAATTTAGAACACAAGCACCTTCGCAAAGCTCTTCTGTTGGACAAACACGTGCACAGCTTGCTCCTACTGGATTGGATGACATGATTGTTTTGGCTGAACCTTTTAAATTTCTAGAACCAATTTTCTTAATAAACGAGGGAATATCAATACCTGTAGGGCAGGCTTTAATACATGGCGCATCATAGCAATATAAACATCGGTGTGCTTCTTCATACGCTTCTTTATCCGATAATCCAGGATGTACTTCTTCAAAGTTTTTCGATAAATCCGTCACCGAAACTCTATCCACTGACAACACCCTCCTAATAGCATACAAAGTCACTCTGTTAGAAAGCGGTATATTCCTGCACTTGTTTTATCTTTAAGGAAGAAACTTCGTCATTTCTTCGTACGTTTCCGGACGACGATCACGATAAAATTGCCATAGATCTCGGACTTCTCGAATCATCTTTTTGTTCATTTCACCGATGATCACTTCTTCTTTGTCACGACTAGCGGTCGCTACAAAATTCCCTCTCGGATCAACTAAATAAGACTGGCCATAAAATTCTCCCATATTCCAAGGAGCTTCATAACCGACGCGATTAATCGCACCAACATAATATCCATTTGCTACCGCATGGGCAGGCTGCTCGATTTTCCACAAATATTCGGATAACCCTGCTACGGTTGCTGATGGATTGAACACAATTTCAGCACCTTTTAGCCCTAAGACTCTTGCACCTTCAGGGAAGTGGCGGTCATAGCAAATATATACTCCAACCTTTGCAAATGCTGTATCAAAAACCTGATATCCTAAATTCCCAGGCTTAAAATAAAATTTTTCCCAGAAACCACAACCCTCAGATCCAACACCAACTTGAGGAATATGATGTTTTCGATATTTTCCGAGATAGGATCCATCTGCATCAATCACTGCTGCTGTATTATAGTAAGTTGCTATGCCTTCTCTTTCATAGATTGGTAGAATAATGACTATACCAAGTGACTTTGCCAATTCCTGAAACAGTTTTGTAGTCGGCCCGTTTGGAATTTCTTCAGCTGCATCATACCACTTTGTATTTTGCTCAGCACAAAAGTATGGACCGTAAAAAATCTCTTGCAAACAAACAATTTGTGCCCCTTTTTCTTTCGCTTCCATAACAAGTTTAATATGTTTTTCAATCGCAGCTTTCTTGTGATTTTCCACTGGTTCATTTCCGTTCACGTCATTAGTGGCTTGTATTAAGCCAATTTTCACAATATCAGACATACCAATTTCCTCCTTATTGTATTTAAATAAGACAACGAATTTTTATACCTATTAATCTTTCATTTTCTTCACCGAAAATCTTTTTTCATGTTTGAATATTTGTTCATAAATTTACTATTTTTTAAGGGAAAAGATTTTTTCTAAAATTGAGGTATTTCAATATATGTCTAATAGAAATGATTTAGACATGTTTATATGAGAGGTTGTCAATATGGAAGAAACGCACATACTACAAAATAATTTTTTGGAAGTTTCCTATTTAGTAACGAAAAAGAAACTTACAGTTTTAAACTGTTGGAATGCTGTTTTCTATATGGAAATTATTCAAATTTAACTTGATTAATAAATAAAACGCAAAGATGTCCCAAATGAAGGAAAAATCGATCATTTGAGACATCTTCTTTTTAAATTAATTATTTTTTAGATAAGACAGTTACTTTAGTTGAAGAACTCTGATTTCCTGCAGTATCTTTCGAATATACAGTTAGAACAGTTCCAACTTTTTGTTTACCTATTTTAATTTTGAACGCTCCTTTAGAATCTGCTTGTTCAGTTGCTATTACATTATCTTGAATTTTGATTATGATCGTTGCGTTAGCTTCTGTTTTACCAGTTACAAAATTATCATTATTATCAATTGCATCAATTATTGGTGCAGTTGGAGGTGTTCGATCTAAGACGATTGTTACTAATGTTTTTTGGAATCCTGTCATACCTTTTACTTCTATTGTTAAGGTAGTCCCTGCTTTTTGTGGACTAATTTCAATTTCAAATTTGCCCTCCGAATTTACTTTTCCTGATGCGACAACACCATATTTATCTTTTACAATAATATTTGCATCTTGTTGCGCTGTACCAGAAATTGTTGTGTCATTGTCATCAATTTGATTGACAGTTGTTTCAATATGTTCTCTTTTTATAACAGTCAGAGCAAATTCCTTTGTCGTAGTCGCTTTACCTTTAGTAATTGTTGCCGTTAAAGTGACAGGACGATCACCGTCCTCAAAATAAGGTGGAATTACTGTGCCATCTCCTTTAATTACGGAAGCATCACTTGAAGACCAACTAATTACTGTATCATTCGTCCCTTTTGTTGGTAAGTTCAAGTTAGATGTGACAGAAGTTTGATCTGTATTATTACCCTTAATCAGATTCCAAACGATTGAAGACTTCGCTGCCAAAACAGCTGGTTCATCATTCGTATCTTGACTTCTTACAAAGAAGTAGAACATTTTTCCAAGTCTTGCATCACCTAATTTGATATAAGCGAATACTGGAACGTACTGATTTTGAGTAGGTCTTGTTACTTTTCCGTCATTTGAAATTACGTCTGGCATGTCCGATTCCCATCGAATTTCGACACCATCTTTTCCAAAAGTTGTCGGTAACGCTAAGTCCTTTGTCACGTCCATATCGCTTGTATTCTCACCAAGTAAATCGTCAGTTGTTAAACCTTGATACACTCGTAGTACTTTTGTACGGTCAACGTGTTGTGTATCTTTTAGGACTGTTATATGGAACGTTTTATAAAATGTTCCGTTGTTTCGAGTGATTTTTGCAACTAGTTCAACGTGCGCATCTCCTTCGTCAAATAACGGAAGGTAAACGCGACCTTGGTTTGTGATATGTGCAGCATCATCTGATGTCCAAGAAATTTTCGAGCCATTTGACCCACTTGTTGGTAAAACCAGTGCTTGTGATACATCATTTTCATTCGTATTCGCTCCGCGAATCGTATCCCATGTAATGAATGAAGCATCTTCTGCGACCGCATTACGATCATCTTGGTTTTTTGCTTTAACTGTTACAGTAAATGTTTTCGTACCAGTTGCATCACCAATTTGCGTGATAGCAGTGATTGTCACGTCTGTATCCACATCTGTTCGATAGACCTTTCCGTCAGGTGTGATGATACTCTCATCACTACTTCTCCATGTGATTTGTGCGTGACTTTCTTTGTCCACCGTTGGAAGTGATAAATGACTTAACACATTTGAACTCACTGTGTTTCCGCCTTTAATCGAGTCCCATGATAATTTTTCTGCAGCGATTGTTGCAAGTGCTTGATCTGCATTTTCAGCCGAGCCAAGACGATATACAATGACGTTGAATACAAGTGGATGATTTCCCGCAAATGGATGAGCTGGGTTTTCACCGATTGTATTTCCTCCGTCAATTTCAAAATAGTTCGCCCCAGGTTTTAGCTCACCCGTTGGCATACTGAACTCTTTCACGCCCGGTGGGTAGTTATAGCCTTCTGGAATATTCCCGCCAGTTACTTCGTTAAATCCATCATCATATGGACCACTTCGCCATGTTGACGTTGGATCAAATAAGTTTTTATAGAAGTTGTCCTCTCCCGCTACTCTTCTATTCCAATCGACCCATTCAGCGTAGAAGTTATTTTTGACAGCTGTTATGTTCCCGTTTACAGTGAACGTCGAATCATACGTAAAGAACGTCGCTGTACCAGTTGCATCGATAATCGCATCGTCAAATTTCACTTTTGGAATATACGAATTTTTGTGAACAGGTACCTTAATCGTTGTTTCATGACCTAAATAATCGATCATCGTCACTGGGAATTCACTATCTCCTTGTGGGATACTACCTGGGTCGTTGTATCCAACTCTTACACGATAAAAGTCATACACATCACCAACTGGTCGACCCCATTCCGGAATCGCATTTGGCATATAATTCAAATTTGCCACATTTTGTTGATTTCCGACTAAAAGCACAGGCACTAAATCTGGATTGTACGAATAGTCTTTCGTATTTCCGTAAGGTGAAACAAGATAACCATCCAAAAATGGGTCAAATCCTTCGATATTGAACTCGTCCATTTCCAATTTGATTTCTGGTTGGCGTGTGTCATCTTTAAATGGTACTAAGTTGATCGCCACGTTCGTTGTTGTTCCGCCATCATTCACTGTTACATTGTCGTCTGCAACATTTACACTAAATGTTGTATTTCGGGTATTCCCAAGTGCATCCGTTGCTGTTAAAACAAGTGTATGATCCCCGTTTTCAAGTACTACAGGATAACGGAATGTTTGAGTTGACGTTGTTGAGTTCGTCACACTACCCATTGATTTTGGTTCGTTTCCATCAACTGTTACTTCGACTTTGAACCCTCTTGAATTGGCTACCGTATCTTGAACAGATGAGTTGATCATCAGGGATACCGGATTACCTGTTTTTTCAACATATGCTTTCATTTTCGTTGGATTCAGCGTAATCGTCGGTGCATCTGTATCAACATACGTTTTAATACCGATTGCAGGAACTTCTTCATCATTCCAATTTTCACCGTCATTTAATGGAACAAACTTCACATAATATTGGCCTTTTGGCAACGTAGAGGGAATAGTGAATTTCCCTTTAAAATCGTACTGACTATATTCACCGAAAGCAGGTGTTTCTGTTACGAGTTCATTTACGTCAAGATCAAATGGAGAACCGATGATTGTTGAATTATCATAATAATTACTTAAAATGACAGCTTGGAATTTTTTCACGCTATTTTTTGGTCCAACTGCATTAAAATTCAAACTAAATTCATCACCTGGTTTCCCGTTTGCATCCCAGTACATACTTGGTATATTGTCCCCAAGTGTCGCTGATGATAAGTCGATCCATACATGTTTCGTTGTTTTCTTGACAACAACTGTATGGGGCTCGCCCATATTTCCGACTTTATCTATCGGTGAAATCGTAATGGTATTCAGACCCTCATTTAAGCCAGGAACCTTCAATTCGTACGAACCATCACTGTTTTGTTTGACGTCTTGCTGATAAGTAGTATACGGCTCACTTCCATTAACAGCTAGGAAGACGTTTCCATTCACAAACCCAGCATCGCCATCATCCATCGTCCAGTGAACAGTGTACGAATCACTACTCGTTGTTTCTGGATTCGTTTTTTCGTCATAGTCTTTTGAACGAAGTAAATTCATCGTTGGTGCTGTTGTATCTTTATACATTGGTATATAAACTGTTGGTTGCGGTTTCGTATTGCTACCGTCTGCTGTTGCGGTCAATGCGAAATAATACTGACCATCTGGTGAGTCGATCGCTTGATTGTACCCATACCAAACCCAGTTAGGGTTCACCTGAGAAGGGAAACCTCCACTATATGGATCGCTTTTCACAACCCACTCATCATTTGCCAAGTGAGTCACAAAATTGTGATCTTTATCCACTACATCAATTTTTAGATTTCGTGCGTCACGCAAGAATGCAATAGCTGGTGTAGGATAGAATCCTGGACCAAATGCATAAAACTTATCTCCAAGTGCTTTTTGAGCTGCTGTTGTCGGCACGCCAAAGAGTTGGTCATATCCGAAATACAATGGACCGACTTTGATTGCAAGCTGTGTACCAGAACCAGAAGGACCCCATACATTTGTTGTATCTTTGCTATCAATAATGGTTGGCTCGTCCCAATCACCATAAAACCCATTATATGGTACATTTAGCGTTGGTGCGTTCGCATCTGTTGGCTCAAGGTATACATACCCTTCAATAAACGTATTTTTCAGCGTTGATGCACCAAGTGTTAACGTAATCGTCACACGTTTTGTGCCATTTGCTGGAATCGTTATTTCCTTGCCATCGAATGCAAGCTTCGCGTCATCCAAGTAGCGGCTACGAATGTTATCCGAATGTGTTTTCCCTGTATCCTTTAACGCATCTGTCATCACAGTGCCATTTAGCTTATAGGTTACCGCCTTATTCGTTAAATTTGAAGCTGTAATCGTAAACGTTGTTTCTTTTCCGATTTCTTTTAAACTTACACTACCAGTTCCAGTCGAACCGCTCACGACAACCGGTGATTTCACCGCAAGATCAGGACGAATCATTCCAGCACCTTGTCTTCTCGGTTGGTATTCTGTCATGTAGTCACTTCGGTTGAGCGGATTACTCGCATTTGTAAAATCTCGTTTTGCCGGAATTGAGGTATTCATTAATAAATTTTTTGTTAGCTGTGCAAATGCTCTTGTACCAGGTTTGTATCCTTTGTCAATTAGAGCTTGCATCACATCAGCTACCGCACCTGCTACGTAAGGAGCAGCCATTGACGTACCATCTTCACTTTCGTAGCCGTTGTGTTGATTCACATCTCCTGTTCGAACACTCGACACAATCGCGTGACCTGGCGCCATAATCTCAGGCTTTAACAACAAGTCACTTGTTGTTCCCCAAGACGTAAAATCAGTTGGCTGCCCAGGGTTTGATTCAGCAAAAGCCGAACTAATTTTTTCATCTTGTATCGAGAATTCAATCGATATCGGTTCTGTTGCACCCAAAGGTCCGATATCGATCCCTCCACCACCACAAGTTGCCCATGGTCCAATAACTGGTCCACCACCATTACCACAAGCCAATTCAGTGAACTTGTTTTCTAACGCCATGCCACTTTCATAACTAAGGAATGAAAATGGAATCGTACCAAATCCTTGCGGGTCTGGTGCAGGTTTATCTGGATCGGAATTATAGACGATAACACCGACTGCACCTTTTTCTTTTGCAATCGCCACCTTTTCAGCAAAACTAAGTGTTCCTCGTTTGATTAAGACCACTTTTCCTGTAACATCGATGTCGTCATAATCAGACGTTTCACCCAGTTTTTCACCAAGTGTCACCAGATGGTAAACTTTGTCTTTGTTACTTGACCACTTCCAATCGTCAAGTCCTTCCCCTGGAAACATCTCGTAAAGATCCAGGAACGAGAATTGGTACGTATGTTTTGTAACGATGTTATTGGCTGCAGCAACCGTAAAGGAATCTGGATACACACCAGGATTTCCAATTTTGTTTAAATCAGGTGTTTCGCCAAGTTTAATCGTGCTACCTAATCCTGCACCTCGGTCTGCATATGCATTTGATGCATTACCCGCTGCAACAACAACGACATGTCCTTCGTCCGTTGCATTTCGGATGGCAATTCCTAGTGGATCGTTTACATCTCTTGTATCAAACGAAGACGATGAGCCTAAACTCATATTAATGACGTCAGCACCAAGTGCTGATGCATGGTCAATCCCTTTAATAATATCTTCTGTTAAAGCACCAGCTTGATGGTCTGAGAACACTTTTTCAGCAATAATTTGTGCTGCTGGAGCTACTCCTTGAATAACAGGGCCCGATCCAGCTGCAATCCCTGCCACGTGTACTCCATGTGAGCTAGTTGCATTATTCGGGTCCTCTACTCGTGGAATGATATCGTCATTTTGATCAGCCCAGTTATAGCCATCTACAACTTTTAGCGAAATTGAACCATCTGCACGCTTAAATTTCCCCTTTCTAATTTTTGCTTTACTCATATCTTTTGGATCAGGAAAAGCTTCATGTGTATAATCAACGCCCGTATCAACGATCGCGATAAGCATTCCTTCTCCTTTATACCCAATCGGTTTTCCTAATGTAGAACCATCCCAAAGATTTTTAATTCCTGTCAAATCATGCTGCTGATTAACAGCTGGTGTAAAAGTTTGTTGTAATGTAACTGCTTGTACATTTGGTAAAGATTTAATGTAATCGATATCTTCAAATTTGATATTATCGACACTAAAACCTTTAAATATATTTTCAAATTCGTGCTTGAATTTTAAATTACTACTACTCTTTACTTTACTATTAGATAGTTTGCTCTTGATTTTGTTTTTTGTCGTATCAATGTCTTCTTGAACACTAGTTGCAGCCTCATTCAATGACAATTGATTAACCCCAACATGATCAGATGCTGTCATCTCAGAAACTGTTTCACCTTTAAGCTGAACAATGACCGACACCTGATCGTCTGGCTTATGTACTTCCAAATTCGAACGATTCGCCAGTTCATCTAGTTTATTTTTCTTATCCCTTTCAGCTGCAGCCTCAATACTTTTTTTACCTTTCTGTTTCAAAGCATCTAGCTCTTCTTGAGACAAATTAGGAGAATTTAAACTTCCTTTTCCATTGGTTACAACAATACCTGCTTGTGGATCGGGTTCTTTTTCTGTTGGTCGATTTTTTTGGCCATTTCCCTCAGCAAATACAAAATTCATATTTGACATGACAAGGCCGAAAATTGCCATATACGACATTTTTTTCAATAACCTTTTTCTATACTTCATGTTTTCTCCCCCCTTGACTGAACAATCTATTAGTGAAGTTCACTTGCTCAATCAAAATCCAAGTCATAAACTGAACCATTAAGAATTTTCTTAATAATCAAACTTATTACCCTTATTGTACTTAAGCTTATATTTGCAGTAAATTGGGGGAAATTGCTTCAAGCAAAGACGAACATATCTTCAATTCTCTCTTCAGATTTTGTAGAAAAATGACGAAAATTATATGAAAATGTAAAACTATGAAGTAATCAGAACGTGTATAAAAAAATGTCTTTACTAAACTTGGGGGAATTTCGATGGAAAGGATAATAAAAAAATAATATTTTCAAATTGCGATAGATTTATATTATTTCAGAATAAATCGAATGTTAAATTCTGAAATAGTTTATGTCGAATTAGTATTTTAAAGGTCTGTTTTCTATGGTGTAAGTAAAGGAAAAATGATACAAGCTTTTACAAAACAGTATTACTTATCCCTCATGCATAATATATCAACATAATGTTTGAGAATTTTTTAAAAAAAAGACAATAATTACAGGTAGTTTTTCCCATCACTAAAAGAAAAAAGCTCAAACCTTTGTATTAAAAGAGTTTGAGCTTTTTCATTTAAAAATCGATTGAATGTTTTAATTTGCCGTCACGATATTTGTCCAAGGATCAAACTTATCTAGAAGAGACAATAGTTCTTTAAATTTATCTTTACTACCAGAAACAGTGAACTTTCTATCTGCTGCTGACTTGCTCTAAGATTTTTTTACAAAACTGCCCAAATAAAGAAAACGCTCGCAAAAACAGGAGAATTCAGAGAACATTTATATATATACAAATAGAAGGAAATATTCAAAAATAACATGACTTCTTAATATAAAAGGGTTGATGTAAAAAGGTGGCTAAAACATGCACATTCAAAAACTAGAGTTTCTTGTTGAGGTTGCTAAAACTGGTTCTTTTTCAATTGCTGCAGAAAACTTACATGTGAGTAAATCTGGTATTAGTCAGGCTATTTCAAAGATAGAAGAGAAATATCATAATAGTTATATATTTGATTATATTTGTCAGCATTCACCTAGTCCAAATACCCCTCTAATATATTGCAATGTCATTGAAAAAGTCCCACCTAATAACTTTGAAAGACCAATTTTCATTTCAACATTTAATACCTCTATTTCATCAATCAGCTTTTTCATTTAATCACCTATCAAACAGATTTCTTCAAATGAACTATTTACGTTCCTGTTACTCTCATTTTCTGTTTTTTTGATGTATAAATACATCTTTTTTTACTTTTTAGTTGGTAGTGGTTGATTTTTTTCGAACAGAAACACACATACTAACCCTATTGAAAAAAATCAGTAGGGGGTCTTATTTGATGATGAACGAGTCAATTGATTTTTCGAAGAATCTGTCAAAAAATATCGAACTCATCAAAACTAATTTCCATCAGTCACCTGAACTCTCTGTCCGAACGATCGAACTCGTGTCCAAACGAAAGTGTTCTTTAGTCTATCTGGATGGTATAGTCAATACAGAACTAATACGTGAAGGCATCATGGACCCTTTATTTTCCATTCGTGTAATCGATGAAGACTTCATCAACACCCTTATGAGCCGATATATTCGTTCTGAATCAGTTCATGAAGTAATTTCTCTTTCTGATTCGATTGACGGCGTTGCTCGAGGGAAGACCCTTGTTCTTGTCGATGGGTTTGAACGTGGACTGTTAGTAAACACAGCTGAATGGGAAAAACGCCAGATCGAACAAAGTACGAGACAGCGGAATGTACAAGGTCCACTCATTGCCTTTTCCGAACAACTTAGTGCAAATTTAAATGTCATTCACAACTTCATTCAATCCCCGAACTTAATGGTCGAAAAAAGACAAATGGGTACGAGTTCAAAAACAGATGTCGCCATTGTTTATTTGACAGACAGGGTGGACCAAAAGGTATTAACGAAAACGCTTGATCAAATTGACACGCTGCAAGTTGATTATGCACTTGAATCAAGGATTATTGATAAGACATTAGAAAATAAACAGAAAACCATTTTCCCATTAATTTTTACGACGGAATTGCCTGACGCAACCGTTTCGGCGTTATATGAAGGAAAAATCGCCATTTTAATGAACGGAACACCAAGTGCTTCAATCGTTCCTTGTTTGTTCGTTCAATTTTTCCAACAACCTGGTGATTACTATGTCAAACCAGGGAACAGTATGCGATTTCTCACATGGATTAGCTTTTTCTTAACAACTCTTTTACCTGGATCGTATGTAGCACTTGTCAAATTCCATTCACATTGGGTGCCAAAGAAGTTTGTCAAAGAATTTTTCACTCATAAGCACACCCTGTTTCCTGTTTGGTTTGAAGTGTTTTTAATAATTTTCTTGTTGCAATTACTTTCTTATGGTTCCTTCAAAATTTCAAAAGATTCGATTATTGTTGTTTCGTTGATTTCGACCGTCACAATTGGTTCAACGGCTGTTGATGCCAAACTTATTCATCCTTTAAGTTTGGTTGTTGTAGGGGTCACATTCCTTGCCAATACATTGTTAACTGTTGGTACATTCTCTTTGACACTCTATCATTTGCGTTATGCATTTTTACTTATTGGGAGTCTATTTGGTTTTACGGGGATGATTGTAGGCTTCGTTTTGATGATTATCCATTTAGCGCTTCTTCGTTCGGTCGGCGTACCGTACTTAGCACCGATCATTCCGTTTAACGCAAAAGAAATGAAAGATGTCTTTTTTCGAGGAAACTTGCATCAATTGATTAATAGCAAGCACACCTATCCGCATGATCAAAAAGAACAACCTAAATAGATTGAAAACACGCTCTTCAGCGTGTTTTTTTTGAGATATCCTAAGATAAAAAAAATGATCCTCCTTTCAAAGATCATTTTTTCAAGTTCGTAATAATAATCATTTAAAATTTTAAAACAATCTCCAAACTTCTAAAATAATAAGCACCAAAAATAAGAACTAAATCCACTACCTCTGTTTAAATCTTGAATGTTTTCACCATTATTAAATCTATCATTCTTTATCTACAGCATAGTGATTCCTTAGGTTCTTTTATACGACTCTCTTTAAAGGTTTACTAACTTATTATCTTTAACTGTTGAAACTTGTTGGTTTCGGCTTCCGAAAAGGAATATTAAAAGTGCTGCAATTGCCATGGCAATTGCTATTCCAAAAATCGCTATGCTATATCCACCCGCTAAATTTGTTCCAGAATCTTGAATTAGTTTACCGAAAATAATTGGAGTAATTATACCCGAAGAAGTCATAATTCCAAAATAAGTTCCTGTCATAACACCTCTTCGCTGTGGAAGTAAACTTACTACTACAGCAGGGTTAAGTGTGTTTACAGTTATAACTAGAGTATTTACTAATGAAAGTACAATGATTATTGAACCTACTCCGTTCAAAAGAGGATATAGTGAGTACAAAATCCCTGCCAGTAAAACACAAATAGCTGTAAATAAGGTCCGTGCTTTCCATAAACTTTCTGTTTTTTTGTATAAACGATCTGAAATGATGGACAGTACGATTGACAAGATTGCTCCAATTAAACCAGAAATGGCAATAACTGATGCTGACTGTTGTTCAGACAACCCTTTTACTTTAATTAGATAAGAAGGATTAAAAGTAAGTCCAAAAACAATGAACGAATAGGCAATAAATGCTACTAACGTTGTAATCATAAAAATAGGGGATCGTAATGCTTTCCACAGATCTTTCCTACTATTTTCATTTTTGTTTTCCAGTATCTTTACTTCTTCTTTAAAAGAAACAGTTGATTTCATTCTTCCTAACCATAGCCAACAAATGAACCAGACAAAGCTAAATATACCTGAAATAAAAAATGCTGTTCTCCAACCATAATTTGATATTAGAGAAACTATGATAGGAGCTGTAACAGCTATTCCCACGACATTTCCAAAATTAATGATTGATATTGCGAATCCACGTGAATCCGGTTTAAACCATTTACTGATATGACTAATTGCAGTTGCAAGAAATGCACCTTCTCCTGCACCTAGTAATACTCTACTCACTATTAGAATAGGAAGACTTGATGCAAACAAAGCCATAGATTGCGCGACTGTCCAAACAATCGCCATAATAGCAAGTGATTTTCCAGTACCAAAACGATCCGAAAGAGAGCCACCTATTATTCCAAATATTGAAAATAACCAAAAAAAGCTGCTACCTAAAATACCAAACTCAGTAGAGGTTAAGTTCAAATCTTTCGTAATATGTATTCCTGCTAAACCTAAAATTGATTTGTCAGCAAAATTAATAATAGCCATAATAAAAAGTGAAAATAAAATAACCCATTTCGCCCAACTTTTCATCCAAACTTCTTCCCCTCATCAAATCTATTCATTCTTTTGATAAACCTCAGCAACCATACCTTTGGAAAAACACCTGCTCAATCCTTACTGATCGCGCATGATTGAACAAGTGCCTATTGTGAAAAAATTAAATCATTCATTTTGTTCCTTTGGTAATTAAGGTGTTACGATATTTGGATAAGGATCAAATCCATCTAAAAGTGATAAAAATTCATTCAATTTTGTATGATCATTAGAAATGATTAATTTACCAGCTGCTGCTGCTTGTTCTGGTTTGATAAGTCCAAGCACAATTCCATAGAATGCAAATTGATCTGTCGTTAAGGAAACATCTGCATTAGCATCTAACTTGTTCGCTTTAAAAAATAACACAGAATTTTCTAAAAATAAAGTGTATTCTTGATTCAGATTTGATAAATATACATTTATCGTTATTTTTTTTCCTTCTGCTTTTGGGCCGTTTAATTTAACAGCCACTAGCTTTAAGAATTCATTTATTGGCATATTTTTTATAACGCCAGAAACATCTAATGGGGAAATATTTTTATTAACTCCATTTCTAAGTTCTGCTGCGCCAACAAGATAAATATTGCGCCAATTTGCTGATTCAGCTTGATATCCTAATTGTTCGAAAGTATCTGCTAATAAACTTTTTGCTTCTAAATTTTCCGGGTCTGCCATAACAACATTTTTTAATATTTGAGCTACCCAACGATATTCGCCATTTTCAAAGTCAGCTTTTGCTTGTCTCAAAATATTATCTGCTCCGCCCATGTATTCTACATATTTATGACCAGCTTCCACTTGTGGTAATGGATCTAAATCGGAAGGGTGAGCGCTATAATAACCTAAGTAAAAATTGTAAATACCCTTTGAATTATGCTTTAAAGTACCATAATACCCTCGATTCCCCCAATAAGTATCTAATTCATTTGGCAGCTTGATTGTTTCAGCTATCTCATCCATCGTATATCCGTGATTAGCTAAACGAACTGTCTGATCATGCATGTACTTATACAAATCACGTTGCAGTTTTAAATGTTTTATTGCGTTATGTTTCTCCCATACAGGCCATGCATGAATCATGAGTAATGCATCGATCTCTTCATTTTCAAATAAATCGATCGTTTTATCAAGAGAATTAGCCCAATGCAAGGCATCTCGCGTTTTTGCTCCTCTTACTGTATAAATTTGATGCATCAATTTATTTGCATTCTCTGAAACAAATAATGCTTTGTAATCTTCTATATAAAAATGCATTTCAGCTGGTGCTTCTGTGTTTGGTGTTAATAAAAATTTAAATGTTACACCATCGATTTCCATCGATTGGATTTCATTTTCAATTTCAATAGTTGGCAATTTAAAACTCAAAGTGCCTGCTCCCATCGTTGGCCCAATACCTACTGATACAGAGCCTTTCGTACCGTCTGGTAAATTTTTACCAAACTGATATTCTGCACGGCGGGCCATGATTGTGCCTAAAAGTGCATTTTCACTTAACGCTTCTTCTGTAAAATATTGAGGTACTATAATTGGAATATTTGGGTTTTCAGCATATTCTAGTACGCCTTGAATTCCACCAAAATGATCAGCATGACTTTGACTTATAATGATGGCTGTTACTGGCTTTTGTGGTCGATGTTTATAATATAATTCCATGGCAGCTTTAGCAGACTCTGTACTTCCTAAAGCATCAATGACGATAACTCCATGTTTTCCTTCAATGAAAAAGTTAGTGACCATTGATTGTCCACGAACTTGATATACACCTTCAACGACTTCAAACAAACCAGATATAGCCTGTAACTGTGCATTTCTCCATAAGCTTGGATTAACAGTGTCTGGAGCAGTGTCATTTAGATATCTTAACTGTTCTATATCCCAAACAACTTCCCCAGAATCATCATTAATAATCTTTGCTTCTAGTGGCGCAATAAATCCTCTGTTTGCATCAATGAAGTCCTCTCTATCATCAAAATTAAGAGTTTCATACATTGCCAAATTTGCCTTTTTTGTAAAAGAAGTTGCAGGCATTGATTGATTTAATATGTTATTTGTCATAGGAACCTCCAAGAATCGTTGTAACTTCAAATGTATAAATTAGAAAATTTATCAATTAAACTATTTAATTTCTACTTGTTCAACTTTTAAAGCTCTTTTTAAAATCTTACCTGTACTATTCTTAGGTAATACGCTCTTAAATTCCACGAGCTTTGGTAGTTTATATTTTGCAAGCTTGTCTTGGCAGAAATGCAAGATGTCATCCGTCGTTATACTTTCATCATTCGATACAACAAAAGCTTTTACGACTTCTCCATAATTTTTATCCGATATTCCGATTACTGCTACTTCAACAATCGCTGGGTGTTGATAAAGTACTTCCTCTACTTCTCTTGGATAGACATTGTATCCGTTTACAATAATCATGTCCTTGATTCGATCAACAATAAAGATATATCCATCGTTATCCATTTCCGCTAAGTCACCTGTATAAAACCAATCATTTTTAATGGCACTTGCAGTTGCTTCAGGCATACTAAGATATCCGATCATTACATTAGGACCTTTTACAATTAGTTCACCTATTTCTCCTCTAGGGACTTCATTTCCATCTTTGTCGACAACCTTATTTATTACTCCCGGAATATCTACTCCAACTGAACCAACTTTTCTGATTCCTTTTAACGGATTAAATGCCGTTACTGGAGCTGTTTCTGAAAGTCCGAATCCTTCGAGAATAGTAGTCTTATATTTTTCTTCAAACCGTTGAAGTAATTCAACAGGCAACGATGCTCCACCTGATAAACATACTCTCATCGAAGCAAAATACTCAGACGAATAATCTTTTAATTGGTATAAAAAGTTATACATCGTTGGAACACCAGCAAATAATGTCACTTTCTCATTGAAAATTGTATTAATGACTTCAACAGGATGAAATCTTTGAACAATTACAATTGTAGCCCCACACATGATTGGTGTATTAATACAAACTGTCATGCTAAATACATGGAACATTGGTAGAGCAGCTAATATGCGATCATCTTTGTTGAACTCCACTAGTTTAACGACTGACTCTGCATTTGAAGCCAGATTTTTGTGACTTAGCATAGCTCCTTTTGGTCTTCCTGTTGTTCCAGAAGTGTATAAAATAACAGCAAGATCTTCTTCCATAATTAAAGGAAAATCCTCGTCATCAGACATACCTTCAATCAACTGCTCCCAAATGAATTCAGCCTTGTTCGATCCTACATAATACTGTTTTTCGATCTGTTTTAGCTCTACTTTAAGAGATTCAATATTTGCTTCCATTGATGAATCTGCTATGACAGCTTTTGCTTGGCTATTTGATAAAATATATGAAATTTCACTATTCGTAAAAATTGGATTAACCGGTACGACCACTCCACCTACACGAAGAATCCCATAATAAGCGATGATGAATTCTGGACAATTCCCTAATATCAGGGCTACTTTATCACCTTTTCTGATTCCATCATGTACTAGGTTAGATGCAACACATTCAACTTGTGAATATAATTCGTGATATGTTATGTGTTTATTTTCAAATGTAATTGCATTATGATTTGGAAATTTTTCTGCACTTTTTCTTAAACTTTCATTTAAATTCCAACCCATTAGTATTTTCCTCCTACTAATAAATACATACTATTTACAGATTACGGACCAGCAAATTACTAAATTAAGTGAGATTGATTAGTGATATCATTTCTTCCTAATTTAATAAAATGTGAATATAATTGAGGCACCATCAATTAGTTGAAGGTGCCTGCTAACTTTACTTAAAATTATGAAATGACTAAGCCAGAGCCTGCAACTTCATTTGAAACTTTTGCAATTACTTCAGGTGGGATTTTGAAGAATATTCCACATGGATCGCTATGAACCATCGCTACAATGTACGCCATATTATCGACATTCACCTCAAAATCAGCAAAAGTACTAGGAAGACCGACTTTTTCACGTAAATCACGAATAAATAATACGACTTCTGCAAGGCATTCTTCTGGTTTTTCTGGTAAATCCTTTAGACCAAGTGCTTCCGCAAAGCCATGAATTCGTTTTAAATAAAATGGTGCAAGTGATTCCATTACATTTGGTAATAACACTGCATTTGCTAGTCCGTGTGGAATTCCGAATTTTGCTCCAAATACGTGAGCTATATTATGAACTGGAATCGCGTTAACAGAAAGACTAAATGCAGAAATTGCCATCGAGCTAGCCATTAACATATTTGATCGTGACGCAAGATTATGTCCTTCATGAACTGCAGTAGGTAAATTATCTACAATCATACGAATCGCTTGAAGTGCATACGCATCTGTCATTGGATTCGACTGAGGTGAGAAATAAGCTTCAATTGCATGAGTTAATGCGTCAAATCCAGTAAATGCTGTAATTTTAGGTGGTAACCCAACTGTAAGTTCAGGATCTAAAATCGCCATATCAGGACTAATGAATGTATTTAGGATGTTCGTTTTTATCCCTACCTTTTCATTGAATACTACAGCGATTGGAGATACTTCTGCACCCGTTCCAGCTGTTGTTGCAATTGCAACGTGTGGAATTGGAATATACTGCGCTTCCGGCCAAAATTCCATTACATTTCCAACAAGAAGTGCGTCTCGAATATCATGTACTTTATTATGAAGCATCCATTTAATTGCTTTAACTGTGTCTAAAACACTACCGCCACCAACAGCAATTAGTGAGTCTCCATTACATTCTTTAAAGTACTTAGCTCCGCGGTTGATGATTTCACCTTTTGCATCCTGCTCAATGTCCTCAAATACTCCTACAAGCTGTACTGCACTAGGAATAGCTTCAAATAGTTCCTTAATTTTATCTGTAATTCCCGCTTGAGTAATTCCTTTATCAACGTAAAGAACTGCTCTTTTACCACTAAGGCCTTTAATCATTTCAGGTAACATTGAGCGAGCTCCAGCCCCACTGTTTACAACTGTACGAACTGAAAACTGAAAAAATGACGTTATCATGGGATCACCTTCTCTTTTCTATTATTGTTTTTTATAAGTTGAACTGAATTAATCTATTTTTTTATAATGGGTAAGATCTACTTTTTTTACAGTAAGATACCATACCATGGTTTTTGACTTAGTTCAGGAGTAAGCGAGCAATGAACATGTTTTACTTGTGTGTATTCATCTAAAGCATAACGGCCAAGTTCGCGCCCAAAGCCACTTTGTTTATACCCACCAAATGGTGCATCACTTCTTAACATGTGCCAGTCATTAATCCAAACCGTACCTGCTTTTAATTCACGTGAAATTTTCAGGGCTTTGTTAACATCTTTTGACCAAATGCCTGCTGCTAATCCGTAAATTGAGTCATTCGCTATTTCGATTGCTTCTTCAATCGTAGAGTAACGAATTACACAAAGAACAGGACCGAAAATCTCTTCCTGAGCAATTTTCATTTTATTGTCTACATCTGCGAAGATTGTAGGTTCAATGTAATAACCATTATCAAAGCCTTCACCTGTTAAACGTTTTCCACCACATACTAAGCGAGCACCTTCTTGAATTCCAGCCTCAACATAGGATAATACTGTGTCTAGTTGCTGCTGAGAAGCCATTGGCCCCATTCCGTTCGCCATATCAAGTTGGTTTCCAATCGTAATAGATGAAGCCAATTTTGCTAAGCGATCAACCACTTCATCATAAATCGAATCATGCACTAATAGGCGTGTGCCAGACTCGCAAAGTTGTCCCGAATGAAGACAGAAGCCAAATAAACTACCTGGAACTGTAATATCTAAATCAGCATCTGGTAAAACGATCGAAGGTGACTTTCCACCTAATTCAAGTGTAACGCGTTTGACAGTACCTGAAGCTAATTGCATAATTCGACGACCAACCTCAGTTGATCCCGTAAAGGCGATTTTATCAACTTGCGGATGTGTAGCTAGCACTTCTCCTACTGTAGCTCCAGGTCCTGAAACAACATTGAATACACCCGCTGGAACTCCAGCCTCAGTAGCTAATTCTGCTAATTTCAACGTAGAAAGAGGTGTATTTGAAGCTGGTTTAATAACAATAGAATTCCCCATTGCTAAGGCAGGTGCAATTTTCCACATTGCTAAAAGCATTGGAAGATTCCATGGTGTAATCGCAGCTACGACACCAATCCCTTCACGCCATACCTGATTATTACTTGGTCCTGGAAATGGTATGACCGGCAGAGATTCAACAAATGGATACTCAACAGTAAACTTTGCTGTTTGCTGAAGTAAATCTACTAAATATAAAATATCTAAATTTGAAATTCGTCTCACAGTTGCACCTGAGCTAATAGCTTCTAAGAATGCAAGTTCTTGAGAATGTTCGACAATCTTATTTCCGAAATTAATTAAGATTTGAGCTCTTTCTTGTGGTGATTTTTTTGACCATACTCCTGAATCAAAAGCTTTACGTGCAGAAGCAATTGCAGCTTCAGTATCTTCTTTTCCTGCTTTAGCGACCATGGCGATCACTTCTCCAGTCGCAGGATTTTTCACGCTGAATGTTTCACCACTTTTTGCAGGTGTCCATCTACCATCAATATAAAGCGGAAATTCCAATACTTTTACAGTCGTTTGCATTTAAAAACCTCCTAGAATTAGTTTTATTAATAGTAAATAAATAGGATATATAGTAACACCTTTTCCTTCGAATTGGCCTTACCTCTAATTTAGTAAAAAAAGTAGATCATTAATGTATAAAGGTTCTAGGACATGGATCATTTTCTTTCCCTTATTTAATGCACTAAGATAAGTTAAAATGATCTGTTCCACTCACAATTCACAACAAAGTAAACGTTTGCAAAACACATAAAATTAATTTTGTAAATATGAAATTAAATGAACCCCTTTTTGCAGAACTTTAATTTAGTTTAAAAATTTAGAATTATCTGAACTAATTGTATAACTTCACAAATACTTAGTAAAATTAAGGTTTGTAATACCTAATTCACAATTACTAATAGTTAAATAGAGGATTTTGTTTAACTCAAAACGAACTTCTACTATAGTAATGTCTAAAATAAGGTGGTCATCCTATGCACATACAAAAACTAAAGATTCTTTCTGAAGTTGCTAAAACGGGCTCTTTTTCTATAGCTGGCCAGAATCTTCATATAAGTCAATCCGGTATTAGTCAGGATATAAAAAAAATAGAAGATGAATTAGGTATAAAAATTTTCGATCGCACTCGATATGGGGTTGTTCAATCATATGAAGGAACTAAAATTGTAAAAAAAGCAAATGAGGTTTTGTTAAAATATGAAGAATTGATTGAAGAGGCTAGAAACATTTTAGATATACATTCTGGTAGTCTTAGAGTTTCTACTATACCTGCTTTAATTACCTATCTATTGAAACCATTAATGGAATTTAAAAATTTATATTCAAATTTAACGATAGAGATAACAGAAAATATTACTGAACAGACCGTTGAATCGGTTCAACAAAATAAAGCTGAAATCGGCCTTATCTGCATATATGAAGAGATAAAAAAAAATATTGAGCAATTAAATTTCGAAAGGATTCTTGAAGGAACCCTAAAGGTTTATGTAAGTAGTGATTCGCCTTTCGCTAAAAAGAAAAAAATAACTCCTGAGGAAATCATACAACAGACGGTAGTCTTATATAATGGCGATTATATTAAATGGTTTATTACTAATTTTCAACTTACTTTTGGAAAATTGGATATCCTATTTTCTTCAAATCAAACGGAAGAAATATCACGATTAATCGCAAATGGATCAGCCATTGGATTTGCGCCAGACTTTGCTGCAAAAGGTAACCCCTTTGTTTTAGATGGCAAAATTGTTGAAATTGATATACTCAACTATGAACCTATTAATGTAACACTTGGAATCATTCTATCAAAGAATAGAACTCCTTCAAAAATAGAAAAACACTTAATCCAGTTTATTAAATCTGAATTACAATACTATATAAATTAAAATTAGCAGGAAATAAATTCATAAAGTGCGACCTCCAAAGCCTTAGCATAAAGCAAAAAATCAAAAAAAATCGGTAATGTCATTAGACAATTACCGATTTTTCACTGTTATTTTACTTAATTACTCCATCCCAACTTCGTTTAAAACATCTTCTAATGATTTACTCTTAAATTTTTTGACTGGTTTTGGAGAATTGTCATTAAATGGATTTTGCATGAAATAGTTATTAATCACATATTGCATATCTTTCTCATCAACAACCCCATCATAATTTATATCTGCATCGCGTTTATTTGTAGCCCAATACGTTTGAATGTATAAGGCATCTTTCACGTCAATGACATTATCCTTATTCACATCTCCACCAGGTATATATTCATAATTAACTGGTTTAGATCCCGCTGTAACTTTCCCGTCCTCTTTTAATCCAATTGTAAAATCTTTCGTGAATGTAAAGTGACCCGGTACATTAACTTTCAATGTAAATTCATCATCTGTTATCGGTAATCTCGTTCTAAATGCTGATGGTGCTAAGCTGCCAGCGTAACCTAAAGGATCAGATACACCATATTCTTTACCATTCACATCTTTCACACTAATTTTTGAACCTGTTTTATTGAAGTCAATTTGTTTCGCCATAGGTTCACCACTGAACAACATTAGTCCTTCAGCTTGAACTTGAGCTCTCATTAATGAATATGTCGGAGTAATATAGAAATATGGTTGAATACCTTGCGTTGTTACAGTAGTATTATCCACATTAGTATAAACAGCATTAAAGAATCTACTTGAACCCGTTGAACTGTAGAAGTTCATTGGACCTTTGTAATATTGGTCTTTTGCTTGCAATGTTAAGTCTACCAGTGATACATCTCCAGTTATTCCAGTATTCGCTAAGTCTCCAGTTGCTGTTGCAGTGATCGTCATTTTAGTTAGCGAGTTATTAAAAGGAGCAGTCGTATATTGAACATCTAGTTTACCTTTAAATGCGGCATTCGGCTGTACATTGATTAAATTAAGGTACTGACTTGGATAAAGGAAAGTAAATTCAGCTTTCTTCACGTTTGTTTTCACATTTTTTGTTGAGAAAGTTAAAGTCGTAGAATCGCCCATGTTTATACGTTGCTTATCAGCGATTGCTGTCGTATAAGCCGTTCCTTTTCTTACAAAATAGGCATCAACGAAACTACCATAATTTCTAACAGTTGATTTGCTATAATCTGAGAAGTCGTATTCTGTAATTGCATTTACAATTGGGCCAGATGTACTTAAAGGAATTTCAGCATTGAAATTTCCTTGTGAGTCTAGAGGTATACTCTTTTCTTGGGAATTATTAGGGTTATAATAAGTAAAATTGTTATCGCCCTGTGAAGCATTAATACCTGCTGCCTTCATCTCGTCTATTTCTTTATCAAATACAGAACCCGATACAGTAACTTTCGTGTCAGTTGGATTAGTAGTTTCGTAAATTCCTCCAGCCACCATATTGTTCATTGTTACCTTTGCTTCTTTCACTCCATTATAAACCGGTGCATCTGCAGTGAAGGTTTCCCCTTTATCGTTTGTACCAACCATTCTAATTTTATATAATCCAGGATCTACCTCTTTAAGATCAAACGCAATTGGGTTGTTTGGATCACCAGTTAATGGATAATATTGACCATTATTTAATACACCTCGGAAATAATATTCAATATTCTCATCCGCACCCATTCCATCAGCTGATCCTAAGAATCCGATCTCTTTGTCTGTTTTTGGATCCACAATAAAGAAATCAAAATAACGCATATGTGAATTTAATTTAAAGTTTACGCCAATTGACCATCTTGTCGCATTACTTGCAGCTTCGTATGGTACTGTAAAGGCAGGTGGATTACCTGTCAGATAGTCAATACCTTCTTTTACTGTGTGAATAGCAAACGGAATTTTATATGTTTCTTCAGAATTCTTTTGATTCGTATAAACAACATAACCTTCATATGTTCCTAGTTTAGCAGTTTTAGGAACATTAATGCTTGCATCGATATTTGCACTACTATATCGTTTCACTTTTACAGTTGATTTAACATCTAAAGTAACGCCATTAGCAGCAGCGTCTTGGTCTGCTCTAGGGTCACCTGTATATCGAGCATTTAATGTCTGGAATTGTACATTGACATCAAATGTTTTATCTTCAGCGCTTTTATTAAATAAAGTGATTGAACGTTGATCTGTCAGATCCTTACCACTAACTGCTTGTTCACCAAAACTAATTGCACCAGTAATATTTTTAATTTGTTTAATTCCCTTGCTTGCTAGAGTTGTTACCCCATTATTAGTTACATTATTTTTTACAGTTGAAGTTTTGTCTTTTACTTGAATTTCCGTCCCCGCATGAACAGCTTTATATGGATTTACACGCCCAGCACCAACTTCATATACACTGTATTTATCAGATAATGGATCTGCGGTATTCATAAGTGTTGCTTTAATATCTGATGGTGTCATGTCAGGATGAGACTGCAATAATAGAGCTGCTACTCCAGAAACGTTCGGAGTTGCCATTGATGTTCCAGATAAACGTTCATAAGCATACTGATAGTTACCAATTTGATCTGCTCCGTGCATATAAGATGGAACAGTAGAAAATACAGAAACGCCAGGTGCTATTACTTCAGGTTTAATATCGTACAATACACGAGAAGGACCACGCGAGCTGAAAGGCGCTAATTTATCGCCTGTTGTAACCAATTGTTTCATATTACTAAACTTGAAATCTAGAGATGTACCTTTTAATGCGCCAAATATAGGTAATTTAGCAGCTAAAGTATTTCCTTGTGCGTTACTAAGTAAAAATGTCGGAAGTAAGCCGTAACCGTTTCCAAGATATACATCACCTAATGGAACATCTGCGTCGTATAAAACAACAGCTTTTGCTCCATGCGATTTAGCCGTCGCTATGATTTGAGCTATACCAAAGCTACCTCTTTTCGCCAGTACGACTTTTCCCTTTACATCGATTGGTGTAGAATTGCCAGCAGCTCCCATCCAATAACTCGGTTCACCGCCGAATGATATATTTACCATTTGTAAAGTTTGACCCTCAAAGTCCGCAATGTTGTCAGTTAAACCTTGAGCAGCTAACTTTAAGTCAGTAGGTATATCACCTGTGGATGGACGTAATGTTCCTGTATAAGTCGGAATTGAAACAGATGTGTCACTAGCTCCAACTGTAATTGCTAAAGGAGCATTACCAGGTGCACCAAGTGAATACATTCTATCACCAGAGTTTCCAGCTGCAACAACCGTGGTAACCCCTGCAAGTACAGCATTGTTAACGGCAATGCTCGTAGCATACAACGGATCATTGTAATTTGCTCCAAGAGACATACTAATGATGTCCATTTCATCTGAAACTGCCTTATCGATTCCTGCCAAAATAGCTGAAGTTGAACCAGATCCGTATGGGCCTAAAACACGATACGAATAAATGTCAGCATCCGGTGCAACGCCTTCTACCGCATAGTCTGATTCGTTTTTTCCTTGTCCGGCAATAATTCCGGCCACATGTGTACCATGCTCAGTATAATAAGCTTCTCCATTTGTAGCCAATTCAGGCTGTCCGGACTTCTTCCAATCATCATATGATGTTTCCATCGGATCATTATCATTATCAATAAAATCATATCCACCTTTAAAAGCACCTTTTAAATCCGGATGATTATAGTCGATGCCTGTATCTAGAATACCAACTTTCACACCTTTTCCTGTAAAGCCTTCTTTATGTAGTTTTTCAATTCCAGGAAATGTTACCATCGTGTGAGTTGCAGATTGCTGAGTAGTATCTACTTCACTAACAGGTGGATCTACTTGAACTTGCATATCACTCCAGACTGTTTGTACTGCGCTAGATTTAAGGAGTGCTTTTACCTTGTTGGCGGGTAGTGTCATTGAAACTCCATTAAATGCTTTTTTATATGATCGTTTGATCGAGTACGTATTTTTTTTCTCTTTTAATTCACTGCTGAAAATTGTTTTTAAATCTTTTTGGAACGTTTCGTGTGAAGCGTCTACTTTTGCTTGTGCATCATCTGCTGAAAGAGTTACCCCATCTGATTCTGCCTCTAAAAGCGCAGTCTTCTGTGGTTTGTCCTTAAACTCAACAATGACAGAAACTAGCTTGTCACTTTTTTGATCGACCTCAGGAGATAATAGAATTCCTACTTGGTCACTTAATTTCAGTTGTTTAATTGCTTCTCGCTGTTGTGGAGTCAGATTCGAAAGCACTTGTTCAATTCTTGAAGTTGTTTGAGCGTGAACATTGTGTTGTAAGGAAACTGGTGTAAATGTACTAAATACTAGACCTGTTGTTAATGCCAATGACGTAACATTTCTGGTAATTTTCTTTTTCATTTGCCTTTTCCCTTCTTTCTTTCTGTTGATAGATTCATTATATTGAAACTTGACGCGATTTTATTTTCTAAAAATTCCGTCAATTGATTTTTTTTTCAAATCAGCAGAATGCTAGCTTTAAGCCTCTATCTAAATTCATGATTGAAGGAATCACATAAACTATTGAATAGCAAAGTTTCTTCGCAAGCTGTGTAAGGAAGTCTCTTTTTGTAATATAATATTTTTCATTATGAAAAAAGTGCAACTATAGTAACTGCTCTTTTACTCTTCTTTATAAATCAATTGCACTTTTTACACTTTCTAATGTTTAGTTCTTGTTTTTCAATTTCCTTTATCAGCGTTTTTTACCGTTGGATTGACCAAAAAACAAAAACCTGTCAAATAAATGACAGGTTAATTCTTTAATAGGAAATATATTCAGATGTGGTGGTTCAATCCCTAATTCTTAAACCTAACCATGTAACAAATAGCGGAGTACTATGCTTGCGGTTAATTAAAAAGGAGTATAAGATAGGCTGGCGCTAAATGAAAGTTGGGTAATATCAGCTGCTGAAGGATCAGTCGATGCAAGTGTTCTTACACGAATACCAATGCGATCACCCGCTGCGACTACTAATGATCCTAAATTTATATTGGTTGCTGTACGAAAAGTACCGGCAGTAATAATATTATTAGGAAATCCAAATCTAACCGAGCTAGTCAGTGGAGTTGTCAAATAAGATGAAGAAGGATGATCAATCCCATTATTAGGAACTGACGGTGCGCGGAATACTTCAAAATCATATTGAAGACCTAAAGTATTTATTGAAACCACAGAAGCAACCAATAAATCTGCACTAATTTGTAAATTTTGAACAGTTCCCGCAAATGGAATTGGGAAGGCAAAACCACCTGCTTCAGGTGGCGAAGTTGATTGTCCAGAGCCATCAATCACTTCAACCGTGTTATTACCAAAGCCCATTAAAATTGGAGCAGCTGATACTACTGTAGCACCACTGAGAATGATACCCGTTGAAAATGGAATTAATCCCCCAGCTCCTGTTGCTCCTGCTGGACCTGTTGCTCCGGTTGTTCCTGTTACTCCGGTTGTTCCTGTTGCTCCCGTTGCTCCCGTTGTTCCTGTTGTTCCTGTTGCTCCTGTTGTTCCTGTTGCTCCTGTTACTCCTGTTGCTCCTGTTGTTCCTGTTGTTCCTGTTGTTCCTGTTGCTCCTGTTGCTCCTGTTGCTCCTGTTGCTCCTGTTGCTCCTGTTGCTCCTGTTGCTCCTGTTGCTCCTGTTGCTCCTGTTGCTCCCGTTGCCCCTGTTGCTCCTGTTGCTCCCGTTGCTCCTGTTGCTCCTGTTGCTCCCGTTGCCCCTGTTGCTCCCGTTGCTCCTGTTGCTCCCGTTGCCCCTGTTGCTCCCGTTACTCCGGTTGCTCCCGTTGCTCCGGTTGCTCCCGTTGCTCCGGTTACTCCGGTTGCTCCCGTTGCTCCGGTTACTCCTGTTGCTCCCGTTGCTCCCGTTGCTCCTGTTGCTCCCGTTGTTCCGGTTGCTCCTGTTGCTCCTGAACCTGTTGGACCAGTTGGACCAGTTAGACCTTGATCTCCAGTTGGACCGATTGGACCAGCTATTCCTTGTGGTCCTGTAGCACCTTGTCCTCCTGCCGGGCCTTCAGGACCTCTTCTTCCTCTCTCTCCTTGTTCTCCTTCCTTTCCTCTTTTTCCTCTTTCACCTTGTGCCCCTTGTGCCCCTTCTTTGCCTCTTTTTCCTCTTTCACCTTGTGGACCAGTTGCTCCCGTAGCTCCTGTTGGACATGGACAACAGCAATGACATTCACATGGTATACAATCACATCTATTACACTTACATTCACACGGATCACAATCACATCGATGACATTTACATTTACACGGATCACAGTGACATCGATGACATTTACATTTGCATGGATCACAGTGACATTGGTGACATTTACATTTACATGGATCACAGTGACATCGGTGACATTTACATTTACACGGATCACAGTGACATTTATGACATATCGGCTTCGATGTTTTTAGACTAGGAATCTTTCGTGGTTGTGACAAATTTTGCACCTCTCCTAAATAATGTTTGCTCCCATTATTTTATTAAAATAGGACAAAGTGGTTCTTATAGATTAGAAAAATCAGCTAAAAGACTATATATAATTTATGTCAGAAATAAAAAAAGGTCTTCTATTAAAAGATCTAATTTTTAATCTATAACTCAAGGAAACTATTTTTGGCTTTTCATGTTAAATAAAAAAGTGGATGAATAAGACCATCCACTTTACTACAACTTATTTTGCATTTAATTCTTCTTTTAAAATTGCTATAAAGTCTTTAATCATACTTGAATAATGTTTTTTACTAGACATAATCCATACATATTTAATTTTTACATCATCGTAATCTATTATATCCAACAACTTAACATTATCGCTATAATTGTAGTTTACACCCTGAAAGTCCGGGATAAAAGAGACACCTAAGTTTTCACCAATTGCATTCTTTAATGCATCAATGTTTGTAGAAGAGAATAATTCATTCATAACGCCAAACTTTTTAAAGAAATTATTTTTAAACCATTGCATGTATAAACCATTATACAAAATAAGAGTTTCATTCACTATTTGCTCTGGTGTAACGAATGATTTTTCTGCTAATGGAGACTTTTTACTTACTAATAACTTCATTTTCCCTTCAAATAAATTACGATAAATTAAACGATCATTATTTTCTAGTAAATGTTTTATAAGTGGTATTATGCCAATGTCACTCCGTCCTTCCAAAATATCGTCAATAATTTCTTGACCTGGTTTTTGAAAGATACCGATATTGATTTTAGGATATTCATCCTTAATAGCTGAAATTGGATTTAAAAGTGATGTAATAAATCCTGGTACAGCAGATATTTTTAAATTACCGCTCATATTATGATTAATTAAATGCGCTTTTTCGATAAGTTCTTGATATTTTAAAAAGATCTCATTCGCAATTGAAATAATTTCTTCTCCTTCAATTGTAGGAACAGCAGAATTACCACCTCTTGATCGTTCAAATAATTTAATCCCTAATTTTTTTTCAATACTAACAATCGATTGACTAATAGCGGACTGACTCACAAATAAATTTTGTGAAGCAATCGAGAAGGAACCCGTTTTTGCAACTTCAACTAGATACTCTAATTTTTGGATATTCATGTTGTAAAGATTCGTACTGTTGATACTCATACTCTTCTCCTTCTAACTACGTTATTAGTATTCTATACTAATTTTCAGGTTGAATATAGTCTTTCTATAATAGATTAGACGATAAGTATTGAAAAGCCTGTTCTCTTGCAACGAGAACAGGCTTACTCTTATTGTATTCCTAATTGACTCTTAACTGATTCTAAAGTACTACCTTTATACTTTTTAACTGGTTTTGGAGGAGCAGCGATCCAAGGATTTTGCATTAAATAATTCTTTTCAACAAATGCCAAGTCTTTCGCATCGACAATACCATCAAAGTTAATATCTGCACTACGCTTATTTGTTCCCCAATATGCTTGGATTGCCAATGCGTCCATTACATCGATTACATCGTCTTTGTTTACGTCTCCAGCAATTGCTGTAGGTACTGTATCTGAACCTACTGTATAGTAAACTCCAAATGGTCCACCTTCTAGGGTACCATAATTATTATCATAAATATTAAAGTTCTTATAGGTAGTAAAGTGACCAGGAATGTCTTCACTAATTGTATAATCTTCTTTAGACGGTTCAAGTCCTAAAATATCGAACTGACCAGTTTTATTGATGACATTAGTTTTTACTTCTTTTCCATTATGATCTACTATACTGATTGTTGGAGAAATCGTAGAGTAATCTCTATTAGTATCAAATTGACCTTTCGCATTTAAAAGTGCTTCTCCAAAAATTGATCCTTTAATTTCTGTTTGATTATTTAAGACACCTATAGGAGAAACGTTTGAAAATGGGTTAGTTGTTACATTATCTACACCCGTAAAAGTTGATGTTACTCTACTAAAAGTGCTATTCAGACTTGGTATTATTGTTGTTGGAATTTGAATTGTTAAATCAAGCATAGGAATATCACCATTTGCACCTGTAGTTCCATTAAATTTTACAGTTACGTCTGATGAAATTGTGCTTCCTGAAGTAGTTTGTTTAACATCTAGCGTTCCACCAAGTTTTTGTGCTTCAGGATTCAATGCAATATTTGTAATTTTTGTAGAAGGTGCATCAGAAAACTTATAGTTCGCTTTCATTAGCTTGCTTACATTGTTTGCATTTAACGTCATTGTAAAAGTATCACCTGGTTTTACTATAGTAGCATTATATATTGTTGAATGATTCGCCTCCACAGAAATATATGGTGTATGTTCATTTACAAAATAATATTGCTTTTGCATTCCACCATTTGTAGCTTCGTCCATCCCTTCAAATTTAACGCTTAAAATACCGTTAGGTAACAACGCAATTTCATCGGACGCATTACCATCTTTATCGAGCGTCATGTTACCATTTGGTAACCAAGAGTTGTAAGAATAGTAAATTTGATTTTGTGTTTGATCTGCAGTCATACCAGCTGCTCGTTTTACTTCAACATTATCATCAGTAATATGACCTGTTACACCGACAGTAGTTTGTCCATCTTTAAACTCGACAATTTGTTTTCCAGGTACTTCGCCATCCACATGTAAATCAAATTTAGGGTTAGTATTATCAACAAAGAAGTCTTGTGTAACTGTATAAATTTCCCCATTATCATCTTGCCCAATCAGTTTAAATTGATATTGACCAGCTTTTGGCGCTACGATTTGATCTGCTCTTAATCCAATTGGATTATTCGGATCATTCGTAAATGGGAAGTAATATCCTTTGTAGAAGTAATACATCGCATATTCTACACCTTCATCCATTGTTGTTCCATCAAATGTACCAATTACCCCTAAATCTTTACCAGTTTTTGGATCAGAAATGACTGCATCAATAATTTTCATATGTGATTTTAAGCTGATATAAGCAGCATCTCCACGATTCCACTTTTGACTGCTTTGTCTAACAGATTCAGGAACTGAGCGTTTATACAGTTTAAAGGAATCAAATCCTTGCTCTATATAGTGAGCACCAAACGGTACTTTGTAACTTTCCGATGGATTATCTTTGTTCGTATAAACGATATAACCTTCATAAATACCTTTTTCAGCTTCTCTGGGTATCGTTAATTTCACATTTGTTTTCTTTTGAGAAATTCCTTTTAAAGTAATCGTCGAATCTGTTTGAAAAGTCACGCCATTTGCTTCAGCATCTTTTGATCCACGTAAGTTTGTATTGAATTTTACGCTCACATTAAATGTTTTTGCTTTTTCACCTTTATTAAACAATGTAACCGAACGTGTATCTACAATATCTTTTCCCTCAAAGGTTTCATTTCCGAAGCTAATCGCTCCTGAATTTTCTTTCACTAATTTTTCTTTATTGTTAATAATTGTTGGGAATTTTTCTTCTACTTTAATTTCAAAATTCGAGTGAATCGCATTATACGGATCAACTCGTCCCGCACCGACTTCGAATACGCTGTAAGGTTTACTTAAAGAATCAGCTGTATTCATTAAGATTGCTTTTACATCTTCTGGTTGTAAATCTGGTTTTGCCTGTAAAAGTAATGCTGAGATACCTGCAACATTTGGTGTTGCCATTGATGTACCTGACATTCTTTCATAAGCATATTTATAATCTGATGGATTATCATGACTGTGTACAAATCCCGGAACAGTTGATAATACACTTACACCGGGTGCGGTAACTTCAGGCTTAATATCATATGTTACACGTGATGGTCCACGAGAACTAAAATCTGCTAAGTTATCGCCTGGTAGCCCAACTTTTCCTAAGTCACTAAAAGCAATCGTACCTGTTGAGTTAGCTGGAATTTTTTGCACTAACGCTACACCATCTGCGTTCGTCATTGAGAATGAAGGAATAAAATCTGCACCCTCACCTAAGTTAAAAGGTAAATGACCCTCGGCTGCATTGTTGTTGTAAATAATAACGCCAACAGCACCACGGTTTTTAGCTTGTAAGATTTTATCGTTGATTGTATTGCCGCCTCTTTGAATTAGGACGACTTTACCATCTACTCTAGCATTCGCTCCTGTATAATTCCAACTATTACCTTGTCCAATATTAACGATTTGAAGCGACTGACTAGGTGAAATTAATGTATTTAAATCACTACTAAAACCAGTAGCTACTAATCGTAAATCTGAAGTTTGATTTACTACCGTTGCTTTCATCGTAGCGATTTCACTTGGAACATCACTTGCGCCAACTGTTAGAGCTAATGACGCATTTCCAGGATTACCTACTGTATACATACCACTTCCAGAATTACCTGCTGCAACGACAGCAGTTACTCCACTTAATACTGCATTATTGATTGCAATTGATTCAGCCGTTAAAGGGTCATTATAATTTGCACCTAAAGATAAGTTCATCACGTCGGCTCCATCTGAAACTGCCTTTTCGATACCTGCAACGATATCATCTGACGTTCCACTTCCACCAGGGCCTAGAACTCGGTATACATAAAGATCAGCATCTGGAGCAACTCCATTTGTCGCATAATCACTATCATTTTTACCTTGTCCAATAATTGTTCCGGATACGTGAGTTCCATGTTCTGTATAATAATCTGAACCATTATTAGTTGGATTTGGTTTTCCAGCTTTTACCCAATCCGCATATGTTGTTTCCATTGGATCAGCATCATTATCGACAAAGTCCCAACCCTTTACAGAAATCGAATTAATCGTTTTTGGATCAACACCTGGTTGTGCACGATAGCCTTTGTAAGCAGGTGAGATATCAGGATGATTATAGTCAACCCCAGTATCAAGTACCGCAACCTTTATGCCCTTACCTGTATACCCTTCTTCATGTAATATATTTATGTTTAAAAATTCATTTTCTGCAGCCATACCTTTTCCTCTTGCTTCACTTGAAGGTGCCCCTTCTTCAACAGGTTGTTCGGCCTTTACAACTGCATTACTATAAATTGCTTTAACTGCCTTTGATTTTAAAAGTGAATTAATTTTATTTGCAGGTATCTTAATTGAGACACCGTTGAATGTATTTTTATATTCATGACTAATTTTATAATTTGTATCATCATCTGTAGATAATGTTTTAAAATCTTTGTTAAACGTAGCATGATCAGCATCTACTAAGCTTTTAGCCTCACTATCTGATAAACTATTTCCTTTTAATGCTCCTTCAAGTACCGCTACTTTATGAGGCTTTTGATTGAATTGAACAATTACCGACACATTTTCATTACTATCTAAATCGACTTCTGGACTTACAAATAAACCAGATTGATCATCTGTAGAAACCTGTTGCAAAGCTTGTCGCTGTGCTGGTGTTAAATTAGCTAAAATCGACTCTGCCTTCGTATCGAATGAAGCAGCCTTCGCCTTTGACGATGAATTAAAATATGAAGCATGAAAACTACTAGAAATCAAGCCTACACCTAATGTAATAGCTGTAGCATTTTTTACAATTTTCTTCTTTGTAAACTTCTTCCCCATTTTTCCAGTCCTCCTGCAATCATTATGTTATATTTTGATAGAAATTGTTCAGTATCCGCTACTAGATTTTCTCTAATGAAATTTAAATGAACATCCGATCTATCAACTTCCAGCTTAATTCGATCCCCTTCCCTATGTGCTGATTTCATTATACGGAATCAGAATTTTCTGGTAAAATTAAAAAAAATTCAAGATTAATAAGAGAATCTTATAATTCCTTAATCCATTCGAGAGAAAAATAATTCACTCCCAAAACCTTCCTTTTTATACATTCAGAGATAAGTTATAAGTGAATAGTTATCAAAAAAGAGAAGCTAAAATTTTCAGCTTCTCTTCACTCTTATAACGATACTAATATGAAATCTTTATTTTAAACCTAACTGGCTTAATAGTGTTTCTAATGTTGCACCTTTATAAGAAGTCTTAGCTTTTGGTGCATTGTCTACTGTCGGATTTTTTAACCCATAATTTTGGACAATATAGTTCATATCTTTTGCATCTACGACTTTATCAAAATTAAAATCTGCTGATGTTTTGTTTGTTCCCCAATACGTTTGTACTGCTAGTGCATCTAAAACATCAATAACATCATCTTTATTTACATCACCTGCTGCAGCAGTTGGTAAATTCCAGCCTAATCTTTTCCCTACTATTTCACCACGTACATTATTTGATAAAACAAGTTGTTTGTTCATAGTGAAATGACCTGGTACATCTACTTTTAGCGTATAAGGGTTTGCGTCAGCTTTTAGACCTTCAATGATATACTGACCACTCTTATTTAAATTCGGCGCATTAACACTTGTTTTTCCATCATAAGAAGTAACTGTTACATTTGCCCCAATTTTACTTAAATCGATTGAATAGATAGGTTGACCTGAGGAATCTTTTGCACCTTGAACTTGTACTGTCCCATCTAATCTTGAATATGTTGGTTTATATTTAATACTTTCCATGTAAGAGTAAACATTATTAGTTTCTACATTGGATTGGTCAGTCGAAGAAGCTGTCATTGTAAACCAATTGAAAGCACTTCCTCCAAAAAGACCATCCGTAAACTTTTTAGCAGTTTTAAGGTCGAAATTAAACAACTGTAAGTCTTCTGGTAATACTTTTTCACCTAAATAGGTGAATGTAATTGTATAGTTTAAATTACCTCCTGAAGGGGCCGTTGTTACTGACACTTGTGCATCACCATATTGCTTTACTGCATCATTTACAACTACATTTTCAATAGAAGCAATATTAGAATCAACTGGTATTGTAATTTTACTTGTTTTTAAATCTCTAATATTATTTGATCGAACACTATAATTTACTGTGTCTCCTGTTGTTACGACTTGTTTATTTGCCTTTAAATAGTAATAAGGTAAATTGTGATCCACAAAAACAACTCTTAACATATTAAAAGCATTTCCAATAACGTTTCTTGCATAATCCATTCCATAAAACTGAACTTGTAAAGGTGCAGTTTGTTTTCTGACTACAAGTTTATCAGAATAATTCCCATTTTTATCTGTACGAATTGGATTTTTCGGCCATGGACTATTATAAAACGTAACAACTGAATTGTTTGATTGATCAACTGGAAAACCTAGTTTACTTGCTTCATCTGTCTCAGGATCATTTAAGTTAATGTTAAAGTCATATAAGAATTGTCCATTTGAATCAAATTGACTATCATTATATTCAATTACTTTTTGATCTAATGAATCAAAGCTAGAAGTCATTGTTGGTGCACCTAGATCATAGATGAAATCAGATGATTTTGTATATGTTTTACCTTGTTCATTTGATCCAACCATCTTTATTTTATAGCGTCCTGGTTGTGCAATGACTGGTTGACTACTAATTGGTTTTTTTGAATCGCCAGTAAATGGATAGTATGTTGTAGTGAATCCTCTTGTAACATAATAAGTTTGGTTTTCGTTCAATAATATTGGACTCAACGAACCTATTAATCCTAGGTCTTCACCTGTAGTCGCATCCTGTAAAACAACATCTAATGTTTTCATATGCGATTTTAATGAGAATGTAAACGATTCGAAAGGCCACGCATTTTCCGGCCAAGCCGTATCAGTTGAAAACATTGGTAAGGCGTCAACTGAATCAATCCCTTCATTTATTACACGTCCACCAAATGGAATTTGGTATGTTTCTGTTGAATCTTGAGTATTCGTGAAAGTGATAAACCCTTCATATGTACCTTTATCTGCTGTTTTTGGAATATTTAAGTTAAATTTAATTGATTTTTGACTAATTCCATTTAATTTGACTGATGCAGGACCTGTTAATGTTACATTATTTTTTGCTGCATCTAAAGATCCTCTTAATCCAGTTTGGAATTTCACATCCACACTAAATGTTTTTGCTTTCTCACTGCGGTTCTTCAACGTAACAGTACGTGAGTCAGAGATATCTTGATCATCAAATCCAAATGAACCAAAGCTCATTCCACCTGTTAATTCTTGAATTGATTTTTGCTTTCCATTAATAATCGTAGGTGTCTTGTCTACTACTTCTAACTCCACATTTGAATGAATCGCCTCATATGCATCAACACGCCCGCTTCCTGCTTCAAATACACTATAAGACTTTGATAATGGATCTGCTGTATTCATCAGTATCGACTTCACATCTTCTGGTTTTAAATCTTTATTTGATTGAAGTAATAGTGCTGATACTCCCGCGACATATGGTGTTGCCATTGATGTACCAGATAAGCGCTCATAAGCGTATTTATAATCCTCTGGTTTTGATCCATCAACTGTTTTATCGTTTACATAGAAAGGAACTGTCGAAAGAATTGAAACCCCAGGCGCTGTTACTTCTGGTTTAATATCATAGTTCACTCTAGATGGACCTCTAGAACTGAATTGCGCTAGTTCATCAGCAGCTGTTTTTTGTTTTGTAAAATCACCAAAAGTGAAGTCTGTTTTACCAGCTTTGATTGCTGCTAAAATTGTATTACCATCGTCATTTGAAACAGAGAATGCAGGGATCGCATCAACTGATTCACCTAAAAATGCTTGAATTGCTCCTTCTGCTTTATTCGTTTCATCGTTATACATTAATACGCCAGCTGCACCTTTTGCTTTTGCATTTTTGATTTTGTCAATTAATACCGTCGTTCCACGTTTAATAAACGCAATTTTACCGTTTAAATCTTTTCCATTAAAATCTGCTGGATTAGCTAGTCCAACATCAACAAGTTGATATGTTTTACCTTTTAATGTTGTTAAATCATCTTTATAATTTCTTGCTAATTGTCTTAATGAATAATTTTTACCATCTTGTACACCTGCGTATTGATAGATATCAAGTGCAATAGATGATGCACCAACTGTTAAAGCTAATGCTGCAGTACCAGGTGAACCAACTGTGTACATTTGATCCCCGCTATTACCTGCTGCAACAACCGTTGTAACACCACTTAATACTGCGTTGTTTACCGCAATTGACGTCGCATATAATGGGTCATTTAACGTTGCACCTAATGACATATTAATAACATTCATACCGTCTTTTACAGCTCTGTCAATTCCGGCAATAATTGCATCAGTTGTCCCGCTACCGTATGGACCAAGTACCTTATAAGAATAAATATCAGAATCTGGAGCCGCACCTACAGTTTTATATTCACTATTCGCATTACCACGGCCGCCAATGATTCCCGCGACATGTGTACCATGCTCAGTATAGTACGCACTGCCACTCACAATTTCTGCTTGGCCAGATTTTTTCCAATCTGAGTATGTTGTCTCCATTGGATCATTATCATTATTTACGAAATCATATCCACCTTTATATGCATCTTTCAAATCCGGGTGGTTATAGTCAATCCCTGTATCTAATATCCCTATTTTAATTCCTTTACCCGTAAATCCATCCGCATGTAATCGATCTAAAGCATCATAAGGTGTATAGTTTCCAATATTTGCTTCATCCGCTTTTAGTTGATCGTTATCCTTTGGCGGATCAATTGTAAATGTTTCGTTACTCCAAATAGCTTTTACTGCATTTGATTTTAAAAGATTTTTAATTTGGTTTGCTGGTAGATTCATTGAAACACCATTGAAGGCATTTTTATATGAATGATTAATCGTATAATCCACTTTTTTCGTTTTGCTACTATCCAATACTTGCCCAACATCATTAGCAAATGTCTCATGATCTTGTTCAACTAAATTTGCTGCTTCTGAAGCTGTTAATGATTTCCCCTCAACACTCGCTTCAATTTGAGCAACTTTTGCAGGTTTATTTGTAAACTCAACAATGACACTTGTTTGTTCCGTTGAGTTTAAATTAATATCTGAAGAAATTTGAAGACCAGATTCTTCACTAGTGGAAAGTTGTTCAAGTGCTGCTCTTTGCTCTGAAGTTAAATTTGCAAGTAAATTATCAACATTGGTAATACTATTTGCTTTTGACACATTTGAAACATTCCCAAATGAAGCTAAAATAAAACTTGATGATAAAGCGACAACTGATAAACTTTTTACAATCTTATTTTTCTTTACACTTTTCCCCATTTTCTTCCTCCTAGACTGTATTAGACAAGTTAAAATTTAATGAAAAACGAAAATATGAATCTAAATTTATAGAAAATCTCTATCCGTCATTTTCCTTTGCTAACTTTCATTAAACGTTTCTTGTACTTTTAATTATTAAGAATTTTCATTATTTAAACAATTGGGTTATCTAAATCCTATTTTTTCAAATCAGTTGAGCTTTTTACACATACTTCGACACCATTCATGTCTAAAGTTTATAAACATCCTAATTTTTAATTAAAATTTAGACCTTACTAACCTAAAAAATGGTTCTGTTAAAAAATAATCTTGATTTCAGTTACAGGCCATAAAAAATAAAAAAAGAGAAGCCGAAATTTTCAGCATCTCCTCATTTAAATAAAACTAAAATAAAATTCAATTGGCGTAATTGTTGTTTAGATGGAAATGGCCCGTTGATTACACACAGATCTAAAGTAATCATCCAATTCTATTGCTTCTTTATATTGTTCTAACTCTATATAATATTTATATAATTTTCTTCCATACTGTTCATAACAAGAAACATTATTAGTTGAAACAAACTGCGGAATAGCTACTTTTTCTAAAAAATCATAATATTGGCGTCGATTTTTTTTACAATTCAACGATAAAAGTTTAAATAAAGTGATATGGATATGACTATTATGTTTCTTAGCTAATTTGGCACCTTTTTCAATTTCTTCCAAAAGATTTTCTCTATTCAATAGTTTTCCTTCCAAACATGTTTCAACAAAATTATAGTATCGACGTAAGTAATAGATTGATGAACTATCTGTCATGGAAAATGATTCTTCAAAATAATGTGCAGCTTGTACATATTCTCCTCTTTTAAAGAACTCTACTCCTAAATTATTTAATAGAATAAGTTTTTTTTCATTAGAACCTAAGCTCTCGCAATTATGAATTAGGTCCATATAGCTTGCAATTAATTCTAAAAAATCAATTTCTTTTTCACTTTCAAATTGCATTAACATTAATGTCTGAGCATTGATAGCCTGTAGATAGTTATATGTATTATAAAAAAACTGGAGTGCTTTTTTAGCGTATGAATAGGCTAGTACTTTTCCTCTTGCATAATGATAACCAAGAGCTAGGTGATAGTAATATTCCTCATTTTTGTATTCTTCAATGTTTATTTGTTTTAATATTTTAATAGCAGTTCGAAAATCTTCACTTGTTGTATTCCTATAAGTGCTAATACAGTACATTCCTTTTATATGAAGAAGTAAATTTTTCTCAAAATCAGAAATCGTTTGGAAATTTTTTTCAGCATATTCGATAATAAATTTAGTTTCATTAAACATCTTATTATGAAGATAATATCTTGCTGTTAATAAAAGATAATACGATGAATGTTTAGAAGCCGTGATAAACGGCATATTTTCTAATTCTAATTTTAATTCCTCAATTTGAATTGAGTTTTGCATAATCATAGCATGATTCCAATCTTTTAAACGTTGTTCAACAATATGTAATGTCTCTTTTTCCTTATCAATATCAATTCCTAACCGTTCTGATAATTTGGAGACAATTTCAGGAGATAAAATCACTTTTCCTCCCTCGAATCTACTAATATATGCTTTACAACAAATTCCTTCACCTAATTTTGATTGACTGATCCCCTTTTTCTCACGATAAAATTTGATGATTTCTCCGACTAACATCTTTAGCCCCCTTAATGAGTAACAAAATTAGGAATAGTTCAATTCAGTTAATTAAGTTTATAAAATTACCTTTATCTTAAGAAACTTTAAATTTTGATGGATTCTTTCATTTGAATTAAGTCGTAACTGTTTGTAAATCAACGTATCAATTTAAAAGTATTATTAATAACCAAAATAATATATTTGTTGAATAATGATTATAGTTCTACATCATAGTCAATCATATTAACCTCACAAGATTTACTAACTTCTGTAATGGAGTAATTTATACCAAAAATCATAAAATTCCAGCTCCTTTTAATTCATTTATATGTCTTAGAATTTAACTATTCATTTTACTTACTCTATAATTCTTAATTTTCCAACATCTTAATCTACTGTCATTATTATACAAAATCAAAGTTTTCTAATAAAATTAAATAAATTAAAAGTATAATAAGAGAATCTTATATTCATAAAATTTGTTAGAGAAAGCTAAAATTTATAGTATTTATGCAGATTAGAAAGACAACGTACCTATAGTGGAACGTTGCCTCTTTAATCTGCATAAATAAACTGCTTATTTTTTATGAGGATATGTATGTTTACTATTAATCAAATTCCTCAGATCACCTCGAAATAATGCGTCTTTCATTTCTTTTGGTCGAAATGGAATAAATGGAGCTAAATATGGAACACCAAATGATTTGAGCGATGCCATATAAATAATTTAAATCACTATCCCACCTATCAAACCTTTTAGTCCGAAAAAGAACCCCAAAAAAAGAAATAGAGTTCGAAGTGTTAACGCTGTACCGTATAATCCTCCTGCTGCAATAGTGATGCTTGCCAAAAAATTGATCCCTACTACAATTAATGTCAACGGGTGAATTAATTTCGCAGAGACAGCAGTTTGTCCGACCACAATTGCCCCAATTAGTGAAACAATTATGACTGTTGCTTTTGGTATTCTTAGCGAGGCTTCCACTAGAAATTGAAACAGCAACAACACGAAAAAGACTTCCACTAGCATCGGAAATACAGTATCTGATTTTGTTAAAAATGATTTAACGAACTTGTGAGGAATCCATTCGTGGTGAAAACGTACCATCGTCATATAAAGACCAAGCAACATAATTGAAAGAAACCAACTAAAAAAGCGCAGCGCTCGATTTGCAAGACGGCCTGATTTTGTATTGTATTCATCAGGTTGATGAAAATAATGAAGAAATAGAGTCGGAACGATTATTGAATATGGGGTACCATTGACTAAAATGGCAACTCTTCCCTCATATAACGCAGATACTGTCACATCAGGACGTTCACAAGTAAACGCAAGTGGAAATAACGTCTTTTTCCCTTCTAATGCATCCTCGTGCTTCTAATAAATAAGTTACATCAATTTCCTTTATTTTTTGTCTCGTCTCGTTTAAAACTTCTTCATCAACAAAGCCTTCCATAAATAGGATGGATACATCTGTCTTTGACTCATTTCCTACTTGTATATTTTCAACACTTAGTTTATTTGTTTGTATCATATTCCGAAGAAGATTAACATTTACCTTTAGTTGTTCATTGAATCCAATCATCGAACCTTTTACAGATCTTTGTGTATCAGGTTCAGTTATTGATCTCTTTTGCCAATCGGCGGTGTCTGCTAAAATACCTTCTTTATATCCATCAATTAAAACAAGTGTTTTCCCTTTTGATAGACCTATCAAAACTTCACCAAAATCTCCTATTTTAGTTACATCAACAATTGAAAGATGACGAGTGATAACAGCATCAATATTGTCGAATTTTATGATTCTTAACAAAGGTGAAAGAATATTATCTTGTATATTTTGTGTATTTGCGATCCCATCCAAATAAAGTATAGCTGCATCTCTTATCACTTCATCGTTTACTGTAAGTTGTCTAATTTTCAAATCAGTAGAATGATTGAATTGTTCTTTTAAATAATTTATATTCTTTTCTAAACTAACGGTTAAAGTAGATTGTTCTACGTTATTCACTTAAATCTCCTTAGATATTTTTTCTTTAATATGTCCTCCAATGTTCTAGTTATGTATGTTAAGAAACTCTATCAATTTAAATTGAAAATTTGCTTCGAATAATTCATTAAGAAATCTAAATTGCACTGAGAAGAGATAGTTCACTAGATGTTCCACTTAAAAATTTTAATACAGCATAAGAATAAACATAGCGGGAACAATAGGAAAAATTACCCTTCCGGAGAAAAGAGGAAAATTTTATGAAAGCTGACCGAATTCCAGAAAATAACGAGAAATCACTTCGTGAATTGCTATTCGATAGCTCAGATTTCAAATCGACCAATTTCTCGTCTGGGGAACGACTTTATCGGCTATTTTATTTGGATACAATAATCGAATCTAAGATTATTCAAGAACATATCATTCGCCCATTACTTCATAATGTGAATAACGCTAGTGTACGAGAATCTGTTTCCATTCTCGATTACAGTGAGACTAATCTTCTTTCAGATGCAGCAAAAGGGCTAGTGGAAGGAAAAACAGTACTTCAGATTAATGGTGAATCCATACTCTATTTACTTGGAACAGAGTTGATCGCAGAACGTTCGATAAACATACCTATAAATGAACGTGCCTTTCGCGGATCGAGCAAAGCGTTAAATGAAAATCTAAGTACAAATATTAATATGATGCGGAAGATGATCGAATCGCCAGATCTTGTTGTGAAGTATTATCAAATTGGGCGTCGTTCAAATTCAACAGTTGCTGTTCTTTACCTGAGTTCCCTTGCGAACGAAGTAGTGTTAGCGGAATTTGATCGTAGGCTGAAAAGTATTGATGTCGATTATATTGAATCACCAGGGTTTGTCGACGAGTTACTCGAAAAATCAACATTCTCAATATTTCCGAAAATACTCGTTACAGAAAGACCTGACCGAATACGTTCCTACCTGATGGATGGTAAAATTGCGTTTCTGACTGAAGGTTCACCTGATGGCTTAATAGTTCCGGTTTCGTTCTGGGCATTTTTTCAATCCCCTGATGATTATCAAATTAATTGGCTCATTGGCAGCACTTTACGGTTCCTTAGAATCATCTGTTTCATACTTGCATTCAGCTTGCCTGGAATTTATGTGGCACTAGTAACCTTCGACCCTAGAATTATCCCGTTCTCGATTGCGTTGACTCTTCAGAGCTCTATGCAATACGTCGCACTACCGCCTGTTCTCGAAGCTTTGTCGATGCTGGCCATTCTCGAAATCTTGCGAGAGGCAGCTGTACGTCTACCAAATCCTATCGGGAACACAATAGGTGTAGTAGGTGGTATCATAATCGGAACCGTTGTGGTTCAGTCAAATCTTATTTCAAATATGATGGTTATCATAGTAGCCCTTACAGGAGTTTCTTCATTTATTATTCCATCGTACGAAATGAGTAGTTCGGCTCGGTTGTTGACGTACCCTTTTATTTTCATAGCTGCTACTTTTGGCCTACTCGGTTTAGTAATTTCATACCTTTTGGTTCTAACACATTTAGCTAGATTGGACACGATGGGTATCCCGTACTTTTACAATTGGTTTAATGGAGATACAATTAAGGATACTATTTTCAGATTGCCAATCCGATACTTGAAAAAACGCCCAATGGAAAGTTTAGCTAAAGATGATACAAGAATGAAAGCTCCAAGGGGGTAAACTTGATGATTCACTTAAAGAAGATATCAATTAATCAACTAATTTGCCTCGTTATTCTGACTCAAGTTGGCGTACGTGTATTATTGATTCCTTACGATGAATCCCGGTACTCAGGTTATGACGCTTGGATTTCGGTCATAATTGGAGGATTGCTTGCCCAACTAATGATTTTAATCATGTATCAACTTGGTAAAAGATATCCTGTTCAACCATTCCAACAGTATGTAAAAACCATTGTTGGAAAGCCACTAGGGTTACTATTGAATATCATATTTGGGGTGTACTACTTTTCATCAAGTTTGATGGTTGGTGTAGCTTATGCAGATGTTATGAGTCGGTGGTTATTATTTGAAACGCCATGGATCGTGCTAATTGGGCTATCGTTTGCAATAGCCGCCTATGTCGCCTCATCTCCACTCCGATCAATCTCAACTATCACACAATCCATCATGTGTATTTTTCTGATTTGTGCTGTGATCATAGTGATTAGTGGTATCGGTAAGGGAGATTGGCGCCATTTTTTACCAATTGGTACACACGGAATGGGAGACATTTTAAAAGGTGCTCTCCCTACATTTTGGGCTTACGCAGGCTACGATCTTATCCTTACTGTATTTCCGTATGTCAATACTCGTAAAAAAAAGAATGTTTTCATTGCAATGTCGGTTGCTAATGGCGTAACGACTTTATTTTATCTATTCATAGCAGTTATCGTGATTTACAACTTTAGCGAAAGTCAATTGAATACAATTACTGAACCGATGGTGTTCATTCTTCGCAAATTCAGGTGGCCAGTTGTACAAAGCCTCGATATATTATTCATGACGCTTTGGTTTTCCATGACGACGGTAACAGTTTATGTCTATCTATTTTTGTCTGCTCGTTATTTAGCAAATGTGGGTCGAAAAGAAATCCAAAACCACTCCATATTAGTCTGGATTATCGCCATATTATGTATAATAGTCGGAATGTGGGGCTCAGACAGGCAAAGGGTTTTCCATTTTTCTCACTTTCAAAATAACTTTAGCATGGCTATCATTGCTGTTATACCAACAATTCTTCTACTTATCTCATACATACAAGCAAAGGTGGCGAGAAAATGAAAAAAGTTATGATTTTACTTTTGTTGTTATTGCCACTTTTAAGCGGTTGTTGGGATCAATTGCCGTTACGTAATCTTAATTTAGTGGACATAGCAGGTATGGATATTAATGAAGATAACGGGGACGTCGAAGTTGATTATGTGGTTACGAAGCTCAAAAGTGCTGGACAAGGGACAGGAGACCCAACTTCACTGACAACAAAACTGAAAGCACCTAGCTTAGTCGAAGCGATCGGTCAAACGCAATACACTGATCAAGCTCCGATTTTAGGAATCAGCACGGGAGTCTATTTATTAAGTGAGAAGTTCGCTTCTCGCGATCCAATTTCTGAATTTGAGTTTTTACTCCATGCGCCCTATGCGTCTATTAGCACACCTCTAGTCATTTTTGAAGGAGACATGGCTACGTTTTTGGAAAAAGAACCTGTAAAAAATCCAAAGTTTACAAAAGATTTTTCCGAGTTTATTAAGGCTTTAAATAACAATATCCTGCCAAATGTTTCAATGATGCAGTTTATTCAATCCAAAGAAGATCAATTGACAGATACGGCATTACCCGTCATTAAACAATCCAAATCTGGAGTAGAATTAGCTGGTGCACTTTTGTTTCACAAAGGTACAAGCTCAGAGATAAAACTTTCTAAAGAACAAGTTCTAATATTGAGATTACTTCAAGGAAAAGCTGAAGGAAGACAACGATTTACTGGACATTTAGCTGAAGGTAACAAGGATCAAGCTTCTAATGGACAATTGCAGCAAGAGGATTATGGGTTTTCTGTCAGAAAAGGAAATTCAAAAATCGTGGTTTCCTCTAAAAAAAACAACATCCAAAATGTTAAGATCGTGGTTCATTTGAACATAAATGTATTTAAGCTTAATAAAGACTTTCACGACCTGAAGTCTGACTATGTGAATCGAATGGAAAAAGAACTGAATCATCAGCTGGAGAAAATGGCGACTTCTACGATTGAGACATTGCAAAATGCAAATTGCGATATTCTTGAGATTGGTATTCAAATAAAGGCATATCATCCAAAAATTTGGAAGTCTTTAAATTGGGACAAAGACTTTCAAAAAATTGCAATTGAACCGGATTTTGATGTACAAATTCTAAACACAGATGCGGAATAAAAGTTTACCACCTATTTTATTTCTAATCGTTTTATTCGTAGATTGTAAGACCTGGAAATATAACTAATTTCACTATATCTTCACCTCATGATGAAATAAAAAAGGATATTCTACCTAATTAGAATATCCTTTTTAAGTTTCCCTTGAAAAATAATATTTTATCAACTACTACTTTTTTTCGTTAAAGCATTAAATTTATGAGTAAATTCACTCATAAATTCTTTTGCTACTTTCCTTAATCCCTTTGTTTCTAAATAAATTAACCAAAAATCAACTGGAATCAATCCCTCTTCTTCTTTTAGAGGAATTATTTTTATCTCTCCATTTAAAACCATAGGACGATTATTAATGGAAAAATCATGTACAAACAGGATCGCTTTACTCTCCTTTACTAAATCAAAAAGTATACTACTTCTATTTGATTTCATTAATACTTGATCAAAATTTAGCTTCGCTAATTTTAAAATTTTTTTATAATCGGATATATGATACGTTACTAATTTTGATTCTACTAAATCACTAGCAGTTACATAATCATAAAAATAAAACGGAGAATTTTTTCCTACGGCTATACAAATATACCCTTTATAAATATGTTCATATCGAATATTTTTCTCTTTTTTTAACTCTTCTAATGATGAAGGAATCAAAGCCAGATCATAATTCTCTTTATTAAAATTTTGGAGGATTACTTCAGGATGTTTCTCTTCGATCTCAAATGTTACATCATGATTTTCTGAATTAAACTTCAACATCGTTTCCTGAAGTAAAAATGTAAAGGTAGGTGCAGTAACTATTTTTAAATGATTTTGATTACTAATTTTATAATCTGCTATTTCATTATTTAGTTCATTAATTGCATTTAATACTTTAATCGCTTTTGAAAGAACGATTTGTCCTTCAAATGTTGGTGTAATTCCATGCTTTGCTCGGTTAAAAATTTTTACACCAAGCTCATTTTCAAGTTGGGTAATCGATTGGCTCATGCCTGAAGGTGAAATGAACAATTTTTCTGCTGCTTTCGTAATAGACCTCTCATTTGCAACATAAACGATATATTCCATTTGTTCCAAATTCATAAATTGACCTCTACCTTCAAAATTAATATTGTTACTAAATGATTCTATGTAAAAACCATTAACTATTCAATGATTTTAAAGTAAAAATCTGCTTTAAACATATTCTTTCTAAACTTTGCTTATTTAATTAGCTAAATGACCAAATCCTTCAGAAGATGATCGTTTGTTAAGTTTTCCTTCACAAGGTGCTCCATTTTACTAAATGTACTAAATTCTTCGAAAAATGTAGAATTTTCTTATTACTATGTAATAGTACGTAAACATTTACAGACGATGTTGCGAAGGAGGCATAAGTTATGTATGAAGGGAAAATCATAAAATATTATCGAGAGAAATACAAACTAACTCAAGAGCAATTAGGGAAAGATATCTGTTCATTTACACATATTAGTAAAATCGAAGGTGCTAAAACAAACTATTCTGACGAAATCGGTTCTTTATTGTCTGAACGACTTGGGATAAATATGGAACTGGAAGTCAAAAATCTTATTAGTATTAAGGAAAGATTATTTAATTGGCATGATGTAATCATTATGGAACTATTTGATGAAATGGATCAAATTCATGATGAACTAGAGCAAGAAGAATTGATTAAAATATCGGAGCATTATCATTGGTATCAATTACTTCGTGCTAGATATCTTTTAATGCATGATAAGTCAGTAGAGTCATTTAAGATTATAAACAAAATTCAAAAAATTGAAAATAAACTAACACCTTATGAAAGCAATCTATTAAAACATGTTATAGGAATTTATTATTTATCAAAGCAAAATTACGGTAAAGCGATTAAGTCTTTAAAAGAAATTCAAAATGAAATTTATAATAATCCAGAATATTATTACCATCTCGCAGTCGCATATCATACAATCCATTCACCAATCTTAGCTTATTACTATGCTGAGAAATCTCATCAGTTTTTCAAAAAGATTAATAACTATCTACGCGTAATCGATGCAGAAATGCTAATGATTATCCAAGTTCAGGATGATCATTATGATGAAATCATAAATCGTTTTAAGAATTTAGTTAAAAGCTGTGAATTATGTAATGCACTTAATCGAAAAGCCAAAGTATTACACAACTTAGCCTATGAGTACTATCGTAGAAAAAACTACGGCATGGCAAGTAAGTATTACAAGGAATCAATGACTCTAAAAACGCAAGATTCCCTTTCCTACTTACTTTCACATGAAGGTTATATCCGCAGTTCTTTTGAAGGCTCATTACTTTCAAATGAAGAGTTAATTAAGATGGCTGATCAAGGATTATTGATTGCAATAAATAATAAACAGTTATTGTATATTCATCTATTTAGACTTATCTTGCTTTTATTAAAAAATAAAGAAAAAGAATATCATCAATACCTACTTAATAAAGCATTACCAATGTTTAAAAGTCATGAATACAATTATTTAATTCAACGTTCTAATAAAGAATTATTTAATTTTTATACTAAGTCCGACTTACCTGATTTGGCACTTGAAATGGCAAAATTAATACTTCAGTAAATAAAAACAAGAATACTCTTAAAGTATTCTTGTTTTTTTTTTAAGCTGATTGTTTCTATTTCTATATAATCATCGGGGAATGTATTATATTTTTGATGGATCTATATCTGGTTTTTAATTTTTTATCAAGTGTGCTCCAATAGATCACTATACTGGAGCACACTCTTTTTCATTAATTTCACTTTTTTATTAATCTGAAATAGATTTTGCAATATACCAAATTTACCTATTCGATTAATATTGAATTACTTCTTTTTGTCCTTCTCTGTCTTCGCACTTACTGTTTTGGAATAGTCACTATAAACCTTATAACCATTGACTATTTTGTAAGATCTAACCATGTAATAATAAGTAGTACCTGAAGTTAGTCCAGTATCGTTGTAAACAATTTTTGTAGTATTTGCAACTACTGTGAATGTTCCAGTTTTTGATGTTGCTCGAGAAATTTCATAGCCGCTTACACCATCTATTTCTTCCCAACTCACTGTGATACTATTTTCGGATGAAGATGCTGCTTTAGCTTTTGGATCAGATGGAATTGATATCCATTTTGCATAAAGCGTCAAATTGCCTGTCACTTTATCTGTCTCAAAATTCCATGCTGTTTGACCTTCGGCATCTTTGTACCAACCAACAAATCCATAACCAGTTTTAGTTGGAGAAGATGGTTTTACAATTGTACTGTTATAGTTAACTGTCATATCAGTTACTGGACTACCACCTTGGCTATTAAATGTAACTGAGTACTTATTGATGTTCCATTTCGCATATAAAATCGTATCTACTGTTACTTTATCAGTCGCGAAATTCCATGCTGTTGTACCTGCAGCATCCTTGTACCAACCTACGAATGTATAACCAGCTCTTGTTGGTGCTGTAGGCGCTGTGATTGTTGTATTATATTCCGCTGTCTTAGTCTGTTCTAAGCCACCATTTTGACCATCAAAAATAACAGTGAATTTAGCAAGAGACCATTTTCCGTAAAGTGTTTTTGTAGAATAGATTGAGCTTGTGAAATCCCAAGGAATTGTACAATCTTCATCTGCGAACCAAGCTAAATCATATCCAGTAACAGATGGTGCTGTGATTCTGCGTGCTACAATTTGATCCTTTGTTCCTTCTTTTAGTTCTGCCGGAGCATCACTTGGAAGGATGAAATGAACATTATATCCATTTACTACTTTTTGAACTACTGTCACATCAGCATAGTCAGTAGCCTTAATTGTAATCGTATAATCTCTCGTTCTTGTGAACAAACTCTTATCTAGCGTAATCGTACGGTTAACTTTATCTACATTGTATTTCGATCCATCTAACGCACTACCGTTGAGTTTAATGCCTGTAATCGCATTTGCCCATTCATTATCACTGAACTCTAACACGATATCGTTACCTATTACATTATCCGTTGTATCTACTGTCACAACAGAACCGGTTAAGGCATATTTCGCATAAAGTGTGATTGGTTTTGTTACAATCGTATCGAAATCATATGGTATCGTTAGATTTTGATCAGTATACCAACCATAGAACTTGTAGCCAACTTTTGTCGGATCTACTGGTTTTGTCGCATTTCTGTCTACGATTTGAGCTGGAACTGGATCTCCACCATTTGATACAAAAGTTACAGTATAACCGACAACTTGATCAGTCACTATAACATCTTTATAACCTTCTGATACAATCGTTACATTGAACTTTTGTCCAGCTGTGAAAAGATCGCCTTTAAGTGTAATATTATTAATTGAGATTGTGTAATCCTTATTAAGAACTAACGTTTTAGAACCGATTTGCACAGACTTAATATTGTTTTTCCATGTGCCATCATCAGTAAATGTTAAAGTAATATCGCTACCTACAATGTTTCCAGCAATGTCTTTATTTACTGTTGGTGGTACTTTCATCCAACATAGATAGAAAGTAGTATTATCTGTTAGCACTTTAGGATTTGTTGTAATATCAGACTTCTTATCAATTGAATTAGCTGCATCCAAATATAGGTCATTACTAATCGTTAAATTTCCATTTACTACACGTGTTGAAGCTGCATTCATATTTAGCGCATTTGTTTTGATATTGACTAAACTATCAGCAAAATATGTGTCAGTTGCATTCTTTAATGAACCGCCGTTTAAATCAATATGACGTCTATATCCAAGTTGTACCCCTGGTATTGTAACAATTTCGCCTGTTGTTGATGTTACAGTTAAATTATACCCTTTAATCGCTCCTGCATTTCCAAGCGTTGGCATTTCACTGAATGCAAACTTTTCTCCTAAATTATTTTGACCCGCTTTAACAGCTTGATCATGGGTAGCTGTTGTAAAGGATAGAACTCCATTACTTCCGTTAGAAGACAAGTTATAAGTACTTGGGTCTAATGTATACTGTGTTGGTGTTGATTCTGTTGAACCATCGCTCTTCATTTGATAGAATTTCGCTTCAATTTTTGCAATTTTATCTTTACTTGTTAACCACGAAACATTCGTTAAATAATCTGGGATATTGAGTTTTAAATCGCCTTCACCAAGCACCCATCCTACTCCAGTAATAGCTCCGTTACTTCCGTCAAATTTTAATCCACTCGGGTTCGCTTTATCAACTGGTGAATAACTTTGAGTCGTATTCATTTGCCATTTTGCATAAACGGTTTTGTCCTGGGTTAAAACAGTTTCTGTATTCCACTGTGTTATACCTTCTGGCTCATTATACCAACCAAGGAATTTATAACCAGGTTTAGTTGGTGCAGGTGAGTTGTATGAGATTAAATTACTATCCGGACCATTCGATCTACTTGCATTTGCTCTGTATCCCACTGACATCGGATTTATCGCTGATCCGCCTTGGCTGTTAAACGTAATACTGTAGCCTACTGGTTGTTGAGCAGTATAAATTGGATCGTAACCTCCAATGACATCTGGATAATTCGTACCATCTGCACCTACTGAGCCGATTGTAAATCTGTACAGTTGTGGCAGATAGTTTTTTCCACCAGGGTTGACAGTCGCTGCACCATAGGTTGAAGCATTTTTCGGATCGAGAGTCGAATCTGTCATAAATGTTTTCGCATTGAACGTAATTTTACCTGGTTTACTAATGTCATAATATTTTTGATTCGTATCTGGATTGATTAAATTACTAATATCCATGCTCTTACCATTGCCAGATGTTACAATCACTTTATTGATTCCATTTCGCCAGTTCGCATCTTCTTGGAAGTTTAATGTTAAGTCCTTTCCGATATACGCTACCGTTGGGTCTGTAACAATTGGAATCGATGGCGTCGGAATTGGTACGGCTGATACTGTAAGAGGTTTCGTGATATCTTGGTATCCTGTCGCCTTCACTGTAATTGTGTAATTCGTTGCTGTCGGGAATAATGAGCCTGGGAACGTAATTTTTGATGGCATAGTTTGCTGCGCACCATTTGCATCATAATACAGATATGCCGGGTTGATTGTTACTAAATTCGTTACATCCGTTGAACCTAGCATAATTTTTGTAATTGATTTTCTCCATATTACATCATCAACAAACACTGTGCTTGTAGGAGAAAGAGAGATTGTTGCCCCATTTTGCAAGTCTTGTAACTTTGGTGTTGATGCAATTGTTTGTGCTGGAGCTGTAAAATTAAGCTTTTGCATGACTTGCTGTACCGTATCACCTGCATTTAACGTGATTGAGCCTGCATAGTCTGTTGTAAAAGTTTTATCTTGATCTACTGTTAATTGAGCAGCTGGAACAGTTAAACCTGCATCAATTGCACTTTGATTTTTCTGACCAAAGTTTTTGAAGATGAAATAGAAATCATTATAATCAATTCCATAACCTGAACCTGTAGGTTTAATCCAATAAATATCTTTATCACGGTTCGTGTTTAAGAATGCCGTTTTGTTTGCTATATTATTTGCTGGATTATTAAAATTATTTAGGTTTTTATATTGATAATAAACATCGATTTCCTTCATCAAATCTTTCATGTCAATGACATTGTCACCGTTAACATCTCCACCTAAAAGGATTGGGAATAGACCTCTAAGATCTTTTACAGTACCCGATTGATAACCGAATTTGTTTTCACCTATCACCGGTGTTTTTTCATAACCTTTAAAGTGTCCTGGTACACTTGCTTCGACAGAATACGGCTTGTCACTAACATCCATTGTCAAAGCATAATATGGGTTGATAAACGTATAAGCCATTGTATTATTAAATGATGTTGGTTGGTCCGTTGTAAATTTTTTACCCTTATCATCAGTAGCAGTTACCTTCGCACCAGAATCAACCGTGAATTGAGGATATTGGTTGTTTATATTATTTCTTGCGAAAGATTCAGCTGCCACTTGCCCTCTAAGTACAGAGATGGACTGTCTTACATAAGGTTCATTTGTTGGGAACCAAGCGACTTTTGTATCTTCACCTGACAAAGTTAAACTCGCTTGTAGCAATTGATAATTGAATGGTCCTGTAATCGGATCAGGGTCGTTATAGGTCACATCGGCTTCTATAATCGGCATATCATGATCAAGTGCACCCGCTGGACCTATATTTGAAATCGTTACATCTGTTGTTTCGCCAATTCCATAAGTTGGATGTTTATACGGTTGACTTACCGTAAGAACTTTAGTCGGATCAATACCTTTACTGATTAAGTAATTTTTATACTCATCCGTAAGGCGAATATTACTGAATTCATAGACATTATGATTATTCAGCAAAAATTTACCGCCGGTCATTCCTACTCCATACTTAGTTGTCATTGTCATTTTGAATGGTTTATTATTATCAACAACTACTTTATCTTCGTTATCTGGTCCTGCATCTACTCCATTAGATGAAGTTAATGTGACATACGGATAACCCTTTTTAATGAAATAATAGGTCTGTCCGTTTACAGTTCCATCACTTTCACCTGAATAATCCTGCGGCTCGATATAAAATTCACTACCCATTTTATTTGCTATATCCTCTGCCGTCACCCCAAAATGGAATCGACCTTTCGCATCGGTATCAAAGTAAACTGTTGGGAAGATACTATCTTGATAACCTATAACACTGTTCAAAGCTTGATCAACAGGAACTGGCGTTACGCCATCCTTAGGGCTTGGCACTGACGTTTCTCCATTATTTTTCATCACGTCTATGTTTGAGTCATAAACTGTACCACGGAATCCTTTTATTTCTTGTCCAGGTAAGTATCCTGTCGGATCAATTTCATAAATTCCACCATTGGAGTCTTGATCCATCTTCATTGTTGGTGGTGTTCCATCAACATACACCGTATCTTCCGCTGTGTAACGTTTTCCATCATTACCATTTGCGATCAACTCTAGTGAGTAAGCACCTTCTTTTAGCACTTCCACTTTGTTTGAGATGCCAGAGCTGTCATACGTTCCATCGTATGCCTTTGTAAATGGAAGGTAGAATCCACTAAAAAGTGTTATAAGTGGGCCATACTGAACACCTGGGATCAATTTACTACCGTTTGATAACGTGTTGGCTATACCTATATATTTTCCGTCCTTGTCCTTTATGGCAACATAGTAGTTTTCCATTTCGTTATTTACCGATAAATAATAAGCTGAAAGATTTCCTTCTGACGCCGCTTTTATCGCTACTTGGAATGTATTAATTCCTTTTTCCGCAACTGTAATCGTAAACGGAATACGATAAGTTTCGGATGGGTCAGTAGCGTTTACTAGATTAATATACCCCTCGTATGTGCCATCTAATGAATTTGACGGAACTGTAATTTTTGCCGTTGCTTTAACAGTGCTTCCTCCGCCCACATTAATAGCGTTCACATTGTTCCCATCTACAGAAAAATCGATTTTCACATCATTTCCTGTGCCAGGACCTACTTTATTCGACCCAGCAAATTTTGATGTAATAAATGCAGTACTTACATTAAATGTTTTATTACCAGTTCCTAGATTTGAAACGTTAAAATCTTTTGAAGAAACCACATCATCAGAACCGTTCGTTGCACCTTCTCCTCTACCTTTAAAACCAAAGAACATGCTTCCAGTCAGGTTATCAACTACATGAGCTGTTGATCCATCTAAAGGATTGTCAAAAGTAACTGCTTTATCTAAAACTTGGATTTTAACATCTGCAGCGATTGCACGAGCCGGATCAACACGTCCAGCACCTACTTGATAAACGCTATAAGTCTTTGAATCTGTGTTTATACTCTTTGCTGTATTCATTAATGCAGTTTTAACATCTGCTGGTGTATAATCTGGATGCGCCGCTAAAACCAATGCCGAGATACCAGCAATATGTGGTGTCGCCATCGAAGTACCAGACATAATCTGATATGCAAGTTTATAATCATGTGTTGTATTATTTTGTGGCTCCCAAATATCATATGGAGCTGTTGATGATATATCAACACCAGGTGCTACAACATCTGGCTTAATTGTCCAATCTTTAACAGGGCCTGTAGAGCTAAAACTTGCCAATTCATCTCCACTCTTACTTATTGGTGTATCGAGTGTAGAAGGGAAAGTAATGTTAGCTGATGTCGAATCTTTTTTAATAGCATCTGACAGAGCTTGTCCTTGTGATTGTGTCAATGAAACTGAATAAACATTATCCATACTGACACCTAAGAAGTTAGGTATATATCCTTGGCTATCTGGATCATCCGTATTGTCCCAGATAATCATACCTGCAGCTCCGGCATTTTTAGCATTTGCCATTTTTGTCTGTAAGTAGTCAACTCCACGCTTAACTAGAACAAGTTTACCTTTCACATCAATTCCACTATAATCTGCCGCGCTCCCTAAACCAACATCGACGATTGGTAGTGTTTGCCCATTATAAGCATCGTCTGATTGAGAAAAGTCTTTACCGAATAAGCGTGCTTTATAAGAAACTGAACCATACTTAATTGTCATTGTTGCAACTTGTTCAGGTATCGTACTTGCGCCAACAGTAATTGCTAATGCTGAAGTTCCTGGTGAACCAACTGTAGCTTGTCCAGGACCAGCATTACCTGCTGCAACATCACACACAACACCTGCTAAAGTAGCATTGTTAATAGCTATACTTGTTGGGTAAAGTGGATCATTAATATTTGCTCCAAGTGAAAGATTGATCACATCCATATCATCTTGTACAGCTTGGTCAATTCCATTTAATACAGAATCTGTTGTACCGTGTCCACCCGGTCCTAATACACGATAGCTATAAAGGTCTACATCTGGAGCTACCCCATTTGCTGAATAAACATCATTATTATCCGTCGTATTAGCTGCAATCGTTCCTGCAACGTGAGTTCCGTGAGATGTAATATATGGCTTATAATCTGCAGGAGGTGTCCCAGAGATTACATCCGGATCCGCCCTATCGGCTACCCAATCCTCATAAGTTGTTTCCATTGGATCATGGTCGTCTACGTATTTAACGTTACCATTTGCATCTAATCCTTCATTATTAACTAAGTCATGTCCACCTTTATAAACACCCTTCAAATCTGGGTGATTATAATCAATACCAGTGTCTAACACACCTACCTTAACCTTTTGTCCTGCACGTGGACCTGATTTAATGATCCCTGTATTACCTTCTGCTTGAAGTTTATCTATCCCTAAATAAGAAAGCCCCGTTGTTGGCTTCCCAGCAGATCTACTTGTCGCTACAGCTTGAGAAGCGTTATCTTCCGGTACAGAATATTCTACTTGAGACCAAATAGAAGAAACTTCTGGATTTTCCGCAAGTTTTTCTACTTGATTTGCAGGTAGTGATAAAGCCACTCCATTAAATGCATCTGTGTATTCACGAGTTATACCCATAGAAGTATTTACAGATTTCCCGCCAATGATTTGCGTCTTAGGCTGCCCATTCACAAAACTTTTAAATTTAGCATGAGAATCTGAAACCTTTTTTTGGGCATCAGAATAATCACTTGCAAACACTTGACTATTTGCTGTTGCTCTTCCTTTCGCTAGAGACTGCTTTATAATTTGAATCTTAGCTGGATCTTCTTTAAATTGGACAATTACATTAATCTTTTTTGAACCAGTTAAATCCTTTTTATCCACATGAATTTTCTGAGCGTTATCTGCCCCAGTAAGCTTATTAATGCTCGCCTTTTGCTCTGGCGTAAGCCCGTCAAGAATACGGTTTACCTCACTCGCATTAAACGTGCCATTTGATATTTTTTGCTTGATGGGATCTGTATCAGCATGTACGAGTTTTAAACCCTGTGGAAGTGCAAAATTAAATACCATTGCACTCAACGTAAAGAGAGAAATTATTTTTCTTGTTTGTTTCTTACTGACTTTTTTTCTGTTCTTCATGTTTACCCCCCATTTGCTCAAATAAATTAGTAGATCTCAAAAGTATTCGAAACTTTCTAAATACTTAGAATCTACTTAATCTTACTTGAGTCATAGCAAATCGTACATTGGGGGAAAAACGCTCATTTCACATTGACATATTCCGACAAAAATATAATAGACTCAGTTGATTAAATCATTTTTTTAAAAGATTTTTGTCGAAACCAATTAATCTATGAATTTTTTTATAACATTTATTAATAAAATGAGAATCAGTTTATTTGCAACTTGAACAAAATTAAAGGTTTTTAATGTTTCATAGTTTGACAATCTTTTAAAACCCATAAATTTACAATTTTTTTTATAATTTAGTCAATATATATAGATAGAAGTCTAACTTTGTTTTTACAATAAATAGACGATAGATTTTTCTGAATGTACTTACTCCTGTTTTCTATTAAAAAAGTTAGACATTATAAAAAGGTCTTTATAAGCCCCTCGAAATTTGTAAAAAGAACGACAATTTATATACCTATCCTGCTTTAAATAACTTAAATTTAACTTTAATTAGAACAAATTTGTAACAAAAAAAGAGAAACAAAATAAGAGTTTCTCTTTTGCGATTTAATTCCAATTTTTTTATCCTAACTTTACTATTAGATGACTTTTGTATAAATTTTGATAACATTGACAATATATTTTCCACCATAACTATAAATCAAGCTCTTCTAAATTGAATACTTACTTTTGCAGTTTCTAAGGTTGTATTTTTAAAATAGTAAAAAGAAAGACCTTAACTCTGTCATTTACTGACTTTGAAAGGTCTTTTTTATAACTTATTTAATTTCGAGAATTTTTTTCAATTAATACAAATTTACAGTTTCAATGAGAACTTAAATCTACTTTTATACTAAATTAATCAGTATGCGCCTTAAAGCTAGCTAAACCGTCATCTAACATAACAGTACTTCCATTTACAACATTAGCTTCTTCCATTGCTAATAAGCAAACCATGCCTGCGATATCAGCTGTTTCAATAAATTCTTTTCTCATTTGATAATGACTAAACTGTTTTTCCATTCCTTTTTCCTTTAACGCATCAGTTATCGGAGTTCTTACAAAACCAGGTGCTACTCCAACTACACGTATTCCATGCGGTGCAAGATCAAGAGCTGAAGTTTTTGTCATCATAATTACTGCACCTTTTGAAGCATTGTATGCAATTGCTCCTTTGTTCGCTAAGTAGCCATAAACTGATGCATTATTAATGATTACACCTTTTACACCTAGCTCGATCATTTTTTTACTAGCGCATGCTATACCATAAGCGACACCATGTTGATTAACAGCGATTATTTTTTGATAAATTTCTTCATCAAATTCATTAATTAAATTAGTTGCTCCAATACCAGCATTATTAAACATGACGTTGATCATTCCGTATGTTTGAACTGTAAAATCAAGTAATGATTCTACTTCTGCATATTTAGAAGCGTCCACTTTAAAAGCTACAGCTTCTCCACCTAATCCCTTAATTTGATCCACTGTTTCTGTAGCGGCAACTTCGTTAAAATCCGCTACGACTACCTTTGCACCCTCTTTTGCATATTTTAAAGCAGTAGCTTTACCAATTCCGGAAGCTCCACCTGTTATAACCGCAATTTTATCTTTTAATAACATGTTTTTTCCCCCTTTAACATACTTAGTCTATATTTGTAGAAAATTAAGCATTAAGCTGTCATTCCACCATCAGCGACCATTTCTGTACCTGTAATAAAACTCGACTCATCAGAAGCTAAAAATACAACTAAATCCGCAATCTCTTCTGCTTTCCCTAATCTTTTTAATGGTATAGCCATTGCTAATTGTTCGTTTGTCGCGTTTAAGCTTGAAGCTAAATCTGAACCCATTGTAGTTTCTATAGGACCTGGATGAATTGAATTCACACGAATTTGATCAGCAGCAACCTCTCTAGCTAAATCCTTAGTCATAATTCGAACTGCGCCTTTACTTGCTCCATATAAAGTTGCATTGACTCCACCTTTAATACCAGCAATCGAAGAAGTATTAATAATTGATCCACTTTTTTGTTCACGCATATACGGTACAGCGTGCTTCATTCCTAGGAAAACACCAGTCACATTTATACTTAGTAAGCGGTTCCATTCTTCTATTTCGTATTCAGTTACAGGTTTTGAACTAAAGATTCCTGCATTATTGAATAAAATATCAATAGAACCGAAGCTTTTCTTTGTTTCATTTACTACTTTGATCCAATCTGCTTCAAGTTGCACATTATGTTGAATGAAAACTACATAATCAGAAATTTTTTTCATTTCTTCTAATGTTCTCTGACCTGCTTCTTCATTAATATCAGTAAATACAACCTTTGCGCCTTGCTCTAAAAATTTTTGAACAGTCGCTTTACCAATCCCGTTAGCTCCACCTGTTACGATTGCAGTTTTATTTAATAATCTCACCCAAAACATCCCCTTTATATGATTTCGTTTATATTTTAGCAGTATATTTTGTTAAGATATATTTAAAGATATTAATACATCCATTAGCCAAACTAATGAAAGAGGAGTCAAAATGAATATAGAACAAATCCAATATGTTGTTGAAGTAGCTAAAACGAAATCGATAACAACAGCTTCAAATAATCTACATGTCACTCAATCTGCCATTAGCCAATCAATTACTAATTTAGAATCTGAATTAGGTATTAAATTATTTACAAGATCGAGACAAGGTGCACTTCCTACTACTGAAGGGAAAATTATTATTTTAAAGATGTTAGACATTATTTCAACACTAGAGGAAATTAGAGAAGAGGCAAATAATCAAAAAGGTATAATTGCTGGTGAACTTAGTATTGCAGCAATTCCAATTGGAATGGATATTTTAATTAATACAATATCAAATTTCAAAAAAGATTATCCTAATGTTCAAATTCAAATTTCAGAAAAAGGATCAGGAGATATCTTAAATGATATTCGTGAAAATAAGGTAGATATAGGACTGATCGGTCTTGATGATCATAACGCGAAAAAAAATTCTGGTCTTATTTTCACAAAAATATGGGAAGGACGTATTGTTGTTTTTGTTGGAAAAAAATCTCCATTATCATCATTTAAAAAAGTTCCAGCCAGGGAATTATTAAAGTACCCATTTGTACTATATAACGAGGAATATGTACACGAATTTGTAGATAATTTTAATAAATCAATTGGTAAAATAGATGTTTGGTTTAAAACTAATAATACTAATGCATTAGCAAGAGCTTTAAAAGATGACTTAGCAATTTCAGCAGGATATGACCTTTCATTCATTGGACTTCCTATCAATGAAAATCATGATTTATCACTCATTGAAATAGAAGATTTTGTTCAAGAATCAAAATCTGTTGGTTGGATTCAAACAGAAACTAGTAGTAAATCTATCATTTCTAAAGAATTCATCAATCGTTATATAAACGAATTCCGTGTAAGAAATTTTTTACATTAATAAGTCTCAATAAAAGTCTTTTGTTCTGTTGAAAAATAAATTTGTCAATTAATTCTGATGTAAAGTAGGTATACTGTCGGTTGATTTCCACTTCAGGATGCTTGCTTTCCGTGGGGCGAGAGGTGAGCCTCCTCGACGCATTTTCGTCTGTGGGGTCTCCCCCTTCCCGCAACTCCCACTGGAGTCAAGCACCTTCCGTTCCAATCAACTTTCTTAAAAAAATTGCATAAAAAAAAATAATAACCAACCCATTTAATCTATTTACATTGCATATTATAGCTAGCCCATAATTAATATCCGCTCTAAAAAAGACCCAAACCTTTAAACTAATTGGTTTGAGTCTTCTCAATCTTAAGTTATGGTCTATATAAGTATTGTAAAATTGATTATCAAAATAATGGAAGTAGGGTTCCATTTTCACAATGGGCAAACACAATACCAATTAATGAATACAAACAACAACAATTTATCTTTTTAAGATTGAGTTGTTAGAATAAAATCGATCTATTACTTACTTGGTGTGATTAGCGTACGTAAACTATCTTCCAAACGATGATTAATATTTTGATGGCTTAACCTAGCTTGTTTTAAATAATTATCCGTAACAGCTGACCATTCATTACTTCTTTCAATCACGAATTCAATGTAGGATTCACTATTTTTCTTTAAACTCTTTTCTGCTCTGTCAATCATATCAAAGGATGATTTAAAAGGAGTTAATAGAAGTTTCTCTAATTTACTTTCTGTTTCTCCAACTTGTTTATTGATTGCTTCTGCATCTGAAAATTCTTCGGTTTTTACAGCCTTGTTTCTGAATGATTCCAAGCTGAACTTGTTATTCAATTTTTTTACTTCACCAAAAAATCCCTTTAAAGTTTCACGATATTCTTCATTAAACTTTGTTGTTTCATTTAATGTATTTACAAAACCTCTCAGTCGCTCTTCTCGACGTTGTCTCGAACGTGATAGTGAGCCTTCGTATTGATTCCAAAGTGTTTCAAAAAATGGATCCATAAAATATTGTTCCTCCTTTTGTTTTTTCACTTTTTGACTCATTTTTGTTCCTCCTTTTTTGCTTCAGGTTTTTCTCTATTTTAAGCTCATTATGTAAATGAGACATGTAGAGCACTAGAATACTAAAGTACATTTTTAAAGTTAATCTCTAGCTTCGATTGATATACTCTAGTTGTTTTAAATTCCCATTAAAATATGTTTTACTAGCATCTGTTATCGAATAATATAACTAGAACAATTAGTTAAACATTCATTCTGATTACTTTATATTTTTTTTATCAATATTCCATCAATACTAACTTTAGGAAATTTCTCTAATACTTCCATCATCATTTCACAATAATTCTTTCTAAGCTCGATTTCATTTTGAATGTTACATTTCACAATTCCTTCGGCAACATCAGAATGAATTTCTTTAGACAACATTTTCATCACTACTGGATAACCAATATGTGTTGCTGCCTGGCAAGCCTCATCTTCAAATTCAACTTGAATTTCTTCATTAGACTGAGTATCAAATATCTGTGCTTTTTTCTTTCTTTTCGAGTTTAATACTTCTAGAAATTTTTTATTAAATTGTCTATCCATAATCTCCATGTCAGCTTTATTCTCCAACCTAATATTGTATTTTATTTGGAATAATTATCTATATTAAGTAAAACTTCCTTAACTGAGGGTTTGAACTTTTACAAGTTTTCCAGTGTTATCAAGCCTAAACGTTAGTCCTGTAAAATATGATTACCGATTATAATACGCTGTATTTGGTTTGTTCCTTCATAAATTTGCGTAATTTTTGCATCCCGCATCATTCTCTCTACTGGGTAATCTTTTATATAGCCATATCCTCCTAGCAACTGAACAGCATCAGTAGTGACCTTCATTGCAACATCTGAAGCAAAACATTTTGCCATTGAGGAATATGGAGCTACATTGTTTTCATTTCGATCAATCATACTAGCAGCCTTATAAACTAGTAATCTGGCAGCTTCTATTTGCATTCTCATGTCTGCTAGCATAGATTGAATCATTTGGAAACTGGCTATTGGTTTCCCAAATTGTTTACGCTCTTTCACATAATTTACTGAGTAATCAAATGCACCTTTTGCAATTCCTACTGCTTGTGCTCCTACTACAGGCCTTGTTTCATTAAACACATTCATAAGAATCTTGAATCCTTCTCCTTCATTACCTATCATGTTATCTTTTGAAACTCTTACTTCCTCTAAAAATACTTCCCTTGTCGCAGAACCTCGAATGCCCATTTTGTCTTCCTTTTTACCAAACTTCAAACCTGGTGACCCTTTTTCTACAACAAACAACGTAATTCCTTTTGTTCGATCTGGTGACGTCCGTGTGACAAACACATAAATTTCGGAATCACCTGCGTTAGTAATAAAAACTTTTTGCCCATTTAAAATATACTCATCACCATATTTTTTTGCAGTCGTTGTAGCACTTGCGACATCTGAACCTGCACTAGGTTCAGTGATACCAAATGATCCTAGCACTTCTCCTTTGGCAAGCGGAGTGACATAATGTTTCTTTTGTTCATTTGTCCCAGCTATTAAAAAAGGAGCAATCGTTAACGCCTGTGTAGATAAGGCAACAGATGTAGATGCACAAGCAGCCGCTACCTCTTCAATCATAACTACATGACTTAACATATCTCCGCCGGATCCACCATATATTTCAGGAACATGCACACCAAACAATCCGTTTTGTGCTAACATTCGGATGTTGTTCCACGGTGTTTCGCCTAGTCGGTCCACTTCAGCTGCCATCGGTTCAAAGTGTGCTTTCGCTATTTTTCTAGCTACTTCTTGTATCATTTGTTGCTCTCCTCCAAGGATCAACTTTATCCCTCCCTTTTAATATTTGTAAAACCCCTTACCGCTTTTTTTGCCTAAGTGTCCTGCTTCTACCATGCGTTTTAATAATGGACACGGCCTATATTTAGAATCATTAAATCCTTCGTATAAACTCTCTAAAGTGAAAAGTAACACATCAATTCCTACATAGTCCGATAATTTTAATGGACCTACTGGATGATTTGCCCCTAACATCATTCCCTTATCAATTTCTTCAACTTTATTTCCTTCCATGACTAAAAAAGCAGCTTCATTTAACATTGGAACTAGTACACGATTTACTGTAAATCCAGGATAATCATTTGCAAGAATTATTTGTTTTTGCATTCTTTCTCCAATATCGCGAATCACTTGTAAGGTTTCTTCACTTGTATTAACTGAACGAACGATTTCTACGAGTTTCATTTTTGGAACTGGACTAAAAAAGTGCATACCCGCAACTCGATCAGGACGATTAGTAACCGATCCAATCGCTGCGAGAGAGAGGGACGAGGTATTGCTTGCAAGAATTGCACTCTCCGGCATTAAGATATCCAATTGCCTAAAAATTTCTTGCTTTATTGCTAATTTTTCTGGTACTGCTTCTATAGCAAAATCGCAATATTTCGACTTTTGGAGATCCGTAGTCGTATAAATATTATCTAGCGTTCGTTTCATTTGCGACTCACTAATCTTCTCCATTTGAAATAACTTAAAGAGGTTATTTTGAATCCGTTGCATAGCCCTCTCTAAATCTGCTTCTGTTCGATCAACCAGCGTCACTTGAAAGTCATTTTGAGCTGCAATTTGCGCGATGCCTGTTCCCATTAATCCACTACCAACTATTAATACCCGACTATACGGCTTCAATAATGATTGAGACACCTTGTCCACCTCCTACACATAGGGATGCTAAACCAATTTGTTTCCTTTGCTTTCTTAGTTCGTGAACTAAGGTAACCAATATACGAGCCCCTGAACAACCTACCGGATGCCCCAGTGCAATAGCTCCACCGTTTACATTAATTTTCTCCTCAGCCAAACCTAATTCTTTCTGTACAGCTAATACTTGTACGGCAAACGCTTCATTCAATTCTGCAAGATCAATATCATGTATAGTCAGACCCGCAAGATCCAATGCTTTCCTAGTTGCCGGAACTGGTCCTATACCCATGATTGATGGTGCCACAGCTGCACTGGCAACTGAACGAATTTTAGCAAGTGGTTTTAAGTTATATTCCCTTACAGCCTGTTCGGAAGCAACGATAACAGCTGCCGCGCCATCATTTAACCCAGAGGAATTTCCTGCTGTAACTGTTCCGTTTGGTTTAAAAGCTGGTTTGAGATTTTGTAATTTTTGTAGATTAGTATCTTTAATGTACTCATCTTCATTAAAAATGGTTGTTCCAAGCTTTCCTTGAATTTTTATAGGAACAATCTCTTCTTGAAATTTACCAAGTGCTCTAGCAAGTAATGCTTTCTTCTGACTTTCCAATGCAAAAACATCTTGCTCTTCACGGGATATGTTATACCGCTCTACTAAATTCTCTGCGGTAATTCCCATATGATATCCTTCTATTGCACAGTGAAGCCCGACGTGAAGAAGTGCATCAACTGTTCTCAAATCTCCAATCTTCTTCCCCCACCTCGCATTAAATAGCAAATGAGGTACATTACTCATACTTTCTGTTCCACCTGCTATAATGACGTTTGAGTCTCCAGATAATATTTGATGATATGCTAATGTAATAGCACGAAGCCCTGAAGCACACTGTTTATCAATTGTAAGGGCTGGAACTGACTCAGGAAGACCCGAATGAATTGCCGCCTGCCTAGCTGGATTCCCTTTAAGTCCCGCCTTAAAAACGTTTCCTAAAACTACTTCATCTATGCATTCTCCAAGAAGATCAGAACGTTTCCAAACTTCTTTTACAACAGTACTTCCAAGTTGTACAGCTCCCACCTCTTTAAGTGAACCGCCAAAATTTCCAATTGGAGTTCTTACAGCTTCTACTAAATACACAGCTACCATTTTCTTACCTCACTTTCATCAAATAAATATCCTTATATTTTTTGTTAACATTTTACTTACACCTTTTAAAGCATGTTAAGGTCAAAACCTACTCGTATTTACATTAATGAGTCATATTTCAAAAAATAATTAATAATATAAAGTATTTATAAGTAAAAAATTGTCAATATAATTACAAATAACTATAAATGGCGGTGGTTTGCTTGTATGAAGCCGTAGTGGATCAAATTAAAATACCATATTTACGTATGGGAGAAGGAGAACCTTTAGTTCTACTTCATGGATTATCGTCATGTAAAGAAAGCTGGTTCAAACAATTTGAGTTAGCTAGCCAATATGATCTTATTATTCCCGATTTTAGAGGTCACGGAGATAACCAAACTTTAGATGGCATTACGATCGAAAATTTCGCGAAAGACATTATTAATTTACTAAAACAACTACAAATTGAAAGCGCACACATTTGCGGTTTATCGATGGGGGGAATAGTTGTTCAGGAAATCTATCGCCAAGCTCCTGATCTATGTAAATCGTTAATTCTTTCATGTACTACTTATTCTTCCTTTAAGCCTTTTAGCAGAATACTTTTCAGTTTTGTAAAGGCTCGCTCACGATATTTACCTACTAGTCTTAGAAAAGAGATTACAGCAAGGAGTTGTTTTTATTCTTGGAATAAAGAAAATATGAATGCTATAGATAATTTTTATAGACCAAGAGAAGGTGTCCCCTATGCAATGGATTCCCTCAAAAATATTGAATACCGATCCCTTTTACCAAAAATAAGTGTACCGACACTAGTAATTGGTGCACAATACGATACTTTACTCCCAGTTTGGATACAAATCTGCATGCATGAAATGATTCCGAACTCTGAGTTAGTCATACTTAAAAATACAGGTCATGCTGCAAAAATTGAATCAGCAAAAGAATATAACAAATCGATTCGTGCCTTTTTAAGCAAGCATTCAATTGCTCATAAAGTTGGTTAGAAAGAGGAGAGTGGTAAGTTGCTCTCCTTTTTTTATTAGTACAAAACTTATAGCTATAACTATTTCATTTTCTTTTTATGGGCTAGGCCTATTGATGCTAGTTACTCGGAGATTCGTTAGTTTTCCCAAAACAAAACCTTCTTAAAGGCAACCATCTTTTAGAAAATAACTTTATTTTATGAACGTGTCTGTAGCCATTGATCTGCTATTCCAGCAAGCTTACCTGTAAGAGCCAAATTTATGTGACCAGCTTCTACTGTTTGAAAAGTTTTGTCTTTACTCGAAACAAGATCCATTATTGGACGACTCTGTGCTTCAAGTACAAGGTTATCGTTTTTAGATGAAATCGCTAATAGATTTGACTTAATATTTTTTAAATCTACTTTCTTACCTCTTACTGAAAATTCACCTTTAATCACCTTATTTTCTAAAATTAGATCATTCATTATTTGTCGGAATGTTTCACCTGCAAATGGAACCTGATCATTCATCCAGTTATTAATACGACGCCAACTTTCTACAAACCGTTTATCATCAGCTCGGTTAAACAGCGTTACGTAAGGACTATTGTTAATCGGAGAATTAAAGGCTTGAAACATACCTTGAACTAACCATGGCGGAAGTATTCCGTAAACATCTATCCAGCGATTCATATCAAAAGTTCCGTTTCTAAGGCCATCTAGCCACTTGTCAGGAAGCGTATTCACACTCCAATCAATTGGTACGGTTGCAACAACTAGATTTTTAATTGGCTCCTCTGCAATTGCGGCATATATGGAAGCAAGAACACCACCTAGGCAGTAACCAAGCAACGTAATTTCATTAGCTGATGAATGTCGTAATGCACGTTGAACACCTTTATTAATGAAGTCGTAAATATAATCTTCTAGATTCATATCTTTATCTTCATATCCTTGAATTCCCCAATCTAATAAATACACCTCATATCCAAGGTTTACTAAACCTTCTACAACACTAGCACCCGGAGCAAAATCTAAAATATAAGGACGATTAAGTAAAGAGAAAATCAAAAAAATAGGTACTTCATATTTCTTTTCAACAGGAGGGTAATAATATAAAGTTGCTTTATTCTTTTTCCATACAGTCTGTTTTGGTGTAGGATAAATTTTGGACTTAGGTTGATTTAAACTATTAAGAAGTTCATTCCATCTATTTAGCTCTTTTTCTAGATCAAAAGATGGAATATTATTTTTGTTGTCGGTAGTTGCTGCCAAATCTGCTCCTCCTTTTTGTGCAATTATTTAGAATTTGCATACGTTAGTTCAAGTTCCTGTTCTACAGATTTCTCCCTATTTTTTTCATTCATAAACATTAAAAGAATCGAAAGCTCCTCTTTTAAGCTATATAAATTAGATAATTCATTCTTCACTTCTTGTATTTCAGTACGTAGTTCTTTTATTTCACTTAGATCTAGTTTTGTTTTCATCAATTCTGTTTTATTCTGTTTTGCAAGTTTAATCGTGTCACTAGAAACTCTAACTAAATTTTCAGTATCTTTATTTGAAGTAGATACAGCATCCTGTAATTTCCAAATTTGCTCCTCTAATGAATCTAGTTTTTCCTCAGATTGAATTGTCAATTTTGCAATGTTAGCAATATCAACCTTAGTGGGTAAATTTAAACGATTCGCTAAAAGCTCATGTGCTTTATTTAATCTTTCCTGATAACGAGCATTTGTATCTGAAGTTAATCCTGCTACTTTAACAAATTCATTATTATTCGTGCAAAGGTGAATTAAATCATTCATTTGAGTTTCCCATTGACCATAAAATTTATTTAACATACTGTATGGATTAAACGTATTCTTGTTTAGCATGATTGATCCTCCAAGTTTTTGTCCGATTATGAGCGTTCCATATAACTATTAAATGGGAAAAGTAGACTTTTAATATTGTCAGTTAAACTATTAATTAGTGGAAATTGGTTAGTATGGAAATTAGAAGTTGACTCCTTCAAATTTTCCACAAAAAGATTTCTATTATTCTGTTTAAATTCAATATATTTATCCAAGTCATTAATATATTTATCTACTAACTTATCATTTGTAAGATTATCTAGTGTGTTAAAAAACACTTCATATGTTTGATTTTTATATTTGTCAAACCGCATGTTAATTTCCTCAAATGATCTAAAAGGAAAAATTCTATGTATTACTGCTGCTGATGTTAATAGTTCTTCTCTTGAGGTTTTTTCCAATTCACATAGTTCTTTAGAAATCTGTTTTGAAAAATCATTTAGATTAGTTTTGGATTTTCTCAAATTTTCCGCTAAGAATTTGGTAGTTTGAAGAAGAACATTTTCACGATGTGTCTCTAAATTTGCCCACATATCAACATATTGATATGCTTGAATCCAAAGTAGTTCTATACTTGAGACATTTTTTTCAATTTCTATCGTTCCTGTCATGATATTCCCTCCACTTTTAATAATCTAACTTAACAATTCATATCATTTTGTGTTTAAACCAATCTATGTTGGATTTATTTATCGGTGGAAAACAACTTAATTTTCCGATAAATATATAGGGATCAATTTCCTTACAGAACTTGAGCAATCACTCCGCCATCAACAACTAATACGTGTCCAAATACATAATCAGATGCTTTAGAAGCCAAAAATAAAGCTGGACCCTTCATATCAAAGTTTGAACCAAAACGATTAGCTGGGGTCCTTTCCAGAATTTTTTCTCCAATATAATCCAAATGTCCATTTGTCATTTTTGTTGGAAAAAATCCTGGAGCAATTGCGTTCACATGGACATTGTTTGGAGCAAGCTTCACTGCTAAATCTTTTGTAAAATTGATGACGGCTCCTTTACTAGTAGCGTAACCAATACCATCCGTAACTTGTGGATCTTGTCCTCCAAAACCAGTAATTGAAGCAATATTAATAATTTTACCTGAACCTTGTTGAACCATTACCTTACCTACAGCTTGTGAAAATAGAAAAACAGCTTTTAAGTTAATATCCATAATTCGATCCCACTTATCTGATTCCATTTCCAATGCTGGAGCAATCCATGTAGCACCACTATTATTAACCAAAATATCAATTGATCCAAATTCTTCAAGGGTTCTTTGAACAACATTCCGGATATTTTCAGGGTTCACGACATCACACTCCAGTGCTAGTGAGCGTACACCCAATTTTAATAATTGATCACTTACAACCTGACAAGCTTCTACTTTTCTTGAGCAAACGACAACATTAGCTCCTGCTTCGGCTAAAGCTATTGCTATTTGTTCCCCAAGCCCACGACCTCCACCTGTAACAATGGCTGTTTTACCCCTTAAGTCAAATAATTCATTGATGTTCATATTTTTCTCTCCCCTGATTTCAACTCATTTTGATAGCCAAACTGTTATCCTTACTACCATTTAGTTTTCGAAATATTTTCGAACCATATTCTAGAGCAATTACACCTTCAAATTTAAATAAATAGATTATTAAACAGAAGAGTTTAATCTAGATTGCAAATCATTCATTTCAATCAGTTATTTTTGGAAATTAGTATTCTATTAAAACTAATAATTCACACTCAAATTAACAAAAACTATGTAACATCTCCTGTGTATAATTAAACTGTAGGTTTACCAGCTACATATACTATTTGACCAGTAATATATGAAGCATCGTCTGAACTTAAAAACGCTGCAGTACTAGCAATATCTTCAGGTTGTCCAACTCTCTTAATCGAAAGATCTTTGAGACATCCTTCAATAAATTGCTCTAACGTCATACCCATTCTTTCTGCAGTCGCCTTTGTCATTTCAGTTTCAATAAATCCTGGTGCAATCGCATTTACATTTATTCCGAATGGTCCAAGTTCAATAGCCATTGTTCTTGTCATACCTTGCAAACCAGCTTTGGCAGATGAGTAATTTACTTGCCCTCGATTTCCTAGAGCAGAAGTTGAAGAGATATTAACAATTTTTCCATATTTTTGTGACACCATATATTTCTGAGCTTCTCGAGAGCATAAAAATGCTCCTTTTAAATGGATATTGATAACTGTATCCCAATCATCCTCAGTCATTTTAAATAATAAATTGTCACGTATAACTCCGGCATTATTAACAAGGATATCTAGTTTTCCAAACTGCTCAACAACTTCGTGGAAAGCTGATTCTACTTCAACAGGATTTGAGACATCGCATTTTAAGGCAATGACGGATCCAAAACTCTGATCGATCTGGTCTGCCAATTCTTCAGCACCTGCTAGGTTGATATCTAAAATAGCAACCTTCGCTCCTTCACTTACAAACCTTTTTACAATTGCTGCTCCGATTCCACGTGCTGCTCCTGTTACAATTGCTACCTTATTATCAAGTCGTCCCATATGCTCCCCCTATCCAAACTTGTTATTTCAGTTTTTGTAAAATAGAGTAAAAAGTATTAATCTTTTAATGGAAAAGTTTTAATTTCATCTCTCAACTTATATTTCAGTACTTTACCTGAGGCATTTCTTGGTATTTCACTGTATTCAAAAATCAATCGAGGAACTTTATACCCCGCTAGTTCGCGTCGACAAAATGCTATAATTTCATTATGTTCTAGCTTTTTACCAGCTTTTGCTACTACCACAGCTGCGACTGTTTCGCCCCAGATTTCATCTGGTACCCCTATCACAGCAGCCTCTAGTATATTGGGATGTTTATAAAGAATTTGTTCAACTTCTGTTGAATAAATATTCTCGCCACCACTAATAATCATGTCTTTCTTTCGGTCAACAAGGTTGATATATCCATCTATATCAATAGTTGCAAGGTCTCCTGTATATATCCAGCCATTCCGAAGCACTTTTTGTGTCTCTTCTGGTTTTTTATAATACTCCTTCATCACGGATTCACAACGAAGAATTAACTCTCCAACTTCCCCTGGTTTAATCTGTTCTCCGAAATCATTAACAACTTGCGCTTCATCATTAAACTGGGCCTTTCCACAAGTTCCAAGCTTATCCTTATGTTCGGATGGTAACAATGCAATACCACCTGGCCCCCCTTCTGTTAATCCACACAAATTAATAAACTGGTCTGTTTCAAACATTTTCATTGCTTTTTTAATAAGCTCAGAAGGCATTGGTGCCGCTCCATATGTACAACGTGTGACTGAAGTTAAATTATATTTATCTCTGTCCTTAACCTGAAGAAGAAAGTTGTACATTGTAGGGACTCCAAAATATAGCGTTATCTTATATTTGTCGATCGCATTGAGCACTTCTTCTGGAACAAAAGCTTCATGAACCACTTGAGTACATCCCAAATAATTACTAGTAATCATGAAAACATTTAATTGAGCAGCATGAAAAAGTGGTGCAATATGAAGGATACGGTCATTGGAATCCATTTTTTGGATCATTGCATTCCTTATAGACGCATGAAGAACACGATGATGATCCAATAAGACACCTTTAGGAAGACCTGTTGTACCTGAAGTATATAAAATTTGAGCATCATCCCATTCTTCAACTTGAATTAAGGGATCAGTTTCAATGCTGGTGATTACTTCATCCAGTCTCTTTTGACCTGGCGCCGTACGAACTCCTATTGAAATAGCAAATTTTACTTTTTCATTTCCTTGTGTAGATTGATAAATTGTCTCGCAGTATTCATCATCAAAAAATACAATCGATGAATCTGAATCATTTAATATATAAGTAATTTCTCTTGTAGTAAGTCGGAAATTGACAGGAACAGCAACCGCTCCAACTTTCATAATGGCATAGTAAACGAACATAAACATATCGGAATTTTTCATCATTAAAGCAATCTTGTCACCCTTTTTCACACCTTCAGTTAGCAGACTATGGGCTATTCGATTTACTTCGCGATTAAAACGGTCATAGGAATAACTTTTACTCCTAAAATAAATCGCAATTTTTTCAGGAATACTGCGTGCATGTCTTTCAATTGTCGATCCAATATTCATACATATTCTTCCTCCTTAAAAATCCCGATATTCTTTATGAAACTGGACAATTTCATATAAAAACTCTTAAAAAAAGTGCAATCAAACGCTTAAAAAGTTTGATATTTAAGTAGAAGGAGTTGTTGTAAAATAGCTCGTAGTAATTATGAACTGCGAGCTATTTCGAATTTTCCGATAAATGTTTTTACGATTATCTACTATTTGATGTTTTATTAAAGAGTCCAGTCACAAGTTAGCCAAATAATAATAGCAAATGCAATGTAAGGCCAAATTATTAAAGACCAACTATTTATGCTTGTTGAAGATCTTCAGACTTCAATTGTAGGCGCATTATTTTTCCAACAGGTGTTTTAGGTAGAGATTCTTTAAATTCAACAATGCGTGGAACTTTATAATTAGTTAATCTCTCTTTACACCATTCTCGGATTTCTTCTGCTGTGAGGGTATATCCTTTTTTTAGAACGATAGCCAATTTGACCGTTTCGATTCGATAAGGATCTGGAATACCATATACACAAGCCTCCAACACTGCAGGATGCTTATAAATCACATCTTCCACTTCTGCTGGATAAACATTAAACCCACCAGTAATAATCATTTCCTTCTTCCTGCCAACAATATAGAAATAGCCTTCACTATCCATCTTTGCGACATCCCCAGTGTATAGCCATCCGTCACGAAGAGCATTTTCTGATTCCTCTTGATTCTTCCAATATCCTTCCATGACCTGAGGACCTTTTACGATTAACTCGCCCGGTTCGCCTACTTGCATTTCCAATTTTCCCGTTGCGATATCAACTATTTTTACATCTGTATTTGGTAAAGGCATACCGATACTACCAACTTTTCTTGTTCCATTTACTGGATTGCGGGTAACTCCAATTGTTGCTTCTGATAAGCCATACCCTTCAATGATTGGTACTCCCGTTTTTTCTTCAAATTTATTCAGTATTTCAACTGGAACAGGAGCTGCCCCACAAATACACAATTTAAAACATGATAAGTCGTCTACCAATAAATCAGGATGATTCAGTAAAGCTATATACATCGTAGGCGATCCCATAAAAATAGTAGGTCGATATGTACGAATCAGTGTTAATATATTATCTAGATTGAAATTTCTAACCATTATAAAACTCGCACAAATATGAATCGATAAGACTAAAGTGAATAGCCCAAGACCATGATATAGTGGAGCAATTCCCATTTGGCAGTGTCCTTCTTCATTTAAAATAGGTTTGCAACTTTCAATTGTTTGATAAAGCGCTGCAGCCATATTAGAATGTGTAATCATTACACCTTTCGGAAATCCAGTTGTCCCACCTGTAAATAAAATTATTGCAATATCTTTTGGTTGAAGATCCATACTTTGAAGTTCAGTCGTCTCATTTTCAATCCAAAGGTGGATATTATTCTCCTCTTTAACAACTTCATCTGCTGTTATAAACTTTACTTGGTCAACCAATCCAATTTTATGGAGTTTTTCCTTTACTTCCCGGAAAGCAATCAATCCTACTGCTTCCGTATTTTGTAAAATATGATTCAGTTCCTCCGGTTGGAAGTATGGGTTAATTTGAACAACCACACCGCCTAATCTTTGTATTGAGAAAAAAGCAATTGCATACTCAAGGCAATTTGGTAACATGACCGCGATTCGATCACCTTTTCGAAAACCACTTTTATATAGTCCAGATGCCACACGTTCACAAGCATCTTTCAGTTGTAAAGTAGTGAATTTACGATTCTCATCGATAATTGCAATTTTAGACGGATTCTTATTCGCCGCTTGTTCCAAAATTTCTACTATCGTTAATGATGGAATATCAATTTTATAAGAAACTTCTTCAGGATAATTTGCTAGCCAAGGTTTATTCAAGTTCCCCTCTCCAATACTTTGAATTTAATGATTCTTAGTTCTTTCGAAACTTTTTTAATCAAATTTCCATTCAATTTCTAATAAATAGGAGTAATTTACAAGTGAATAACATTATTAACTAGAATGATTCAATCATTTAGGCTATTAATTATTGCTTGTTAAGCTTGAAAAATTTGGACGTCTTTTCTCTAAAAATGCTTGAACTCCTTCTTTTACATCATCCTTAAGGAAGAGTTCTTGAAACAATTCTGCCTCTCTTTCTAGCGCCATATTAAATGGTAATTCTAGTCCTTCATCTACTGCTTTTTTAATATTTCTTATTGCAGCAGGCGAGTTATTGCATATTTTACCTGCTAGTTTAAGAGCTTCTTTTAATCCCTCACCAGATAAAACAACCTTATTAACTAACCCAATTCGCAGTGCTTCGTCTGCAGAAATATGATCACCTGTAAATAATAATTCCTTTGCCTTTGCCTCTCCTACAAGTCGAGGTAGCCTTTGTGTGCCACCAGCACCAGGTAATAGTCCTAGCTTAACTTCCGGAACACCAATGAGAGCATGTTCTTCCGCGATTCTAATGTCACATGCTAATGCAAGCTCACACCCTCCACCTAGTGCAAATCCATTAATAACAGCGATTGTTGGTTTAGCGGAAAAATCGATACAATTAAAAAACTCATGATTATCCATAAATTGAGGCAGTAAGTTTGGATTACCAATTTTATCAGGTAACTCCCTTATATCCGCACCTGCCATAAACGCCCTTTGCCCAGCACCTGTTAAGATAATAACAGACACACCGTAATCTGAATTAAGATCCGTGAAAGTCTTACTTAATTCCTCTTTTACTGCTGCACTAAATGTATTCATAGGAGGATTATCAATAGTAACGATAGCAATCTGCCCTTGCATTTCAACTGTAATTAAACTCATCCATATCACCCCAATAATCGTATATTATTTAAAAAATACTATTTTAATTGAATTCTATAATCCAAGGTTTTTAGCGATAATATTTTTCATAATTTCATTTGTACCTGCATAAATCGGCATAACTGCAACATCCCTATATTGACGAGCTATGTCATATTCTTCCATATATCCATAGCCACCATGAAGCTGCAGACATCGTGCAGACATCTTTCTAGCTTTATCAGTCACCCACCATTTAGCCATCGATGCTTGGGTTGTTATATCTTCTCCATTCATGTGTCTAATTGCAAGGTCGTCAATGAATGCTCCAGCGATGGATAATTCTGTTGCCATTTCAGCTACTTCAAACTGAGTGTTTTGAAAAGAACTAATCGGCACTCCAAAGGCATGTCTTTCTTTCACATATTTAATCGTTGACCTTAACATTTCTTGTCCAAGTGCGAATGCAGAGCTAGCGCAAATAATTCTCTCTTGCTGTAATTTATCCATTAAAATATAGAATCCTTGGCCTTCTTTTCCAAGTAGATTAGAAACAGGAACTCTAGCATCCTCAAAAATTAGCTCGACTGTATCTTGAGAATGCCCACCCATTTTTTTCAATTTACGCCCAATCGTAAATCCTGGTGTATCCTTATCGACCATAATGATACTAATTCCCTTACGTGATGGAGTTGCTTTAGGGTCTGTTTTCACTACCACGAAAATTACGTCTGCATTATAGCCATTTGTAATAAATGTTTTTTGACCATTAATGAGATAGTAGTCTCCGTCTCGTACAGCAGTTGTACTAATGCTTGCTAAGTCTGAGCCCGTACCAGGTTCAGTCATAGCAACTGCTGTAAAAATATCTCCATTCACACAGCCATTCAAGTACTTTTGCTTTTGCTCTTCCGTACCATATTTCTCTATATAAGGTACAGTAATTGAGCTATGAAGACTTGCTCCACCAATACCCCCACCAATACGAGAGGTTTCTTCTGCAAGAACTAAGTTAAATCCAAAATCTAGTCCTAATCCACCATAAGCTGGATCAACTTGAGGGCTAAGAAAACCATGTTTACCCATTTTTTTGTAAAGCTCTCTAGGCGTGTATCCATTTTCTTCCCATTCATGAAGATACGGTTTAACTTCTTTTTCAATAAATTTTTGTAGTGATATACGATACATCTCATGTTCATCAGTACAATAAGCTCTTTTTGTGGAAAACAAATCAAAAGTAGATGGTTTTGTTGTTGAACCTGTTCTAGACATCATTATTCCTCCAATTTTTAATGATTTAATAGCTAACGAAATTTATAGACTAGATATTTCTTAAAACCAATCAATTAAAAGATGCTATTAAGTGTAATTAGCTTTTCTTGTACATCGTAACGACAACAGCACCACCGAGCCCGAGGTTATGTTGCAATGCAATTCTTGCATTTTCAACTTGACGTTTTTCAGCCTGTCCACGTAATTGCCAAACAAGTTCAGTACATTGTGCTAATCCAGTTGCTCCAAGCGGGTGACCTTTTGACATTAATCCACCCGAAGGATTGACAACAAATTTACCTCCGTACGTATTATCTCCATTATTAATAAATGTCTCTGCTTCTCCTTCACCGCATAAGCCTAAACCTTCATAAGTAATGACCTCGTTTGGTGTAAAGCAATCATGTAATTCAACAACATCCACATCTTCAGGACCAATCCCTGCTTTTTCGTATAATTCTTTTGCTGCCCTTTGAGTCATTTCAGCACCTACTACATTCAAAACATTTTCATATGTTGATTCTGTATCAGTAGCCAAAACTTGTGAAACAATCTCTACGGGATTCTGAATACCATGTTTTTTTGCAAATTCATCAGTACAAACAATGGCCGCTGCTGCACCGCATGATGGTGGACATGCCATAAACCTCGTTAAATAAGGTGGACAAATAACTTGAGAGTTTAATACTTCCTCTACGGTTAGAGGTTTATCGAAAATCGAATAAGGATTATTAATTGCGTGATTACGAGTTTTCACAGCAACTTTTGCAAAAATATCAGGATTTGCATCATATTTTTGAATATAAGCTGTTGCTGCCTCTCCAAAAAACTTAATCGCCCCATTTGGTACACTACTATTCGTTAACTCATCTAAACGATCATTAAATGTTTTTAGTGGAGAAGTTCGATCATCCCATATCTCTGATAACGCACCTGCTTGCATCTCTTCAAATCCAAATGCAAGTGCACAGTCAATCGCACCTGATTCTACAGCTTGGCGAGCTAGATAGAGTGCAGTCGAACCAGACGAACAGTTATTATTTACATTAATGACTGGAATTCCTGTCATTCCAACTTTATAAAGAGCTGCCTGCCCGCATGTACTGTCTCCATAAACATACCCTGCAAATGCTTGTTTAATTTCTCTAAAATCAATACCTGCATCTTTTATTGCATTACGGATTGCTGTAGAAGCCATCACTTCATATGGCTCATTTTTTCCCGGCTTCATAAACTTAACCATGCCCACACCAATAATTTTCGCGTTTTTGTTCATCTTCAAATCATTCTCCTTTCGTTTAAACAACTTTCAACCAATAAGGAAACGCTTTCATTAGTTTTTAAAGATTGATTGATAATCAATTAGATTACTAACTAGATCTATCCCTTAATTTGATTTGCAGTTCCTTAATTTACTTAATGACATGTTGATTTCTTAATTCTTCAATTTTCTCGCTTGAATAACCATGTTCGGCTAAAATACAATTTGTGTGTTGGCCTGATTTCGGTGCGAGTTCACGAATAGTCCCAGGTGTTTCTGACATTTTAATAGGTGGCGAAATAAGTTTTACTTCACCTATCTCTGGATCATTAAATTTTTGAAACATCTCTCTTTCAATAAATTGCGGATCACTTTCTAAATCTTCAAATGAATTTAATGGTGAAACGCAAGCTTCAACATTTGAAAATACTTCAACCCACTCTTTTTGAGATTTGGTAGAGATAATTGCCTGAATTTCAACTTTCATTTGATCTTGAATATGAATAGGTGCATATTGTTTTTTTATCAAGTCTTCTCTTTCAATCGCTTTGCAAAATTCTTTCCAAAACTTTGCTTCTACAGCTCCAACTGAAAGAAAACGCCCATCTTTCGTTTCATACACTTCGTAAAATGCATTTTGACCAGACAATTGGAGTTCTCCACGTTTTGATTGGACGTTTGCAGTTAAATAATCAGGAAGGTTCAGTTGTAACCATGAAAGAGCGCCATCCATCATTGAGATATCAATAAATTGCCCTTTTCCTGATCTTGCTCTTTCAAAAAGAGCCATTAAGATTCCAACTGTAGCTAATAATGCCCCACCCCCAATATCAGCGATTGGAACAGGTGGAACCGACGGTTTTCTATTTCGTTCACCAAAAAGTTCAAGTAGTCCCGCATAACTAATATAGTTCAGATCATGCCCAGGATATTTAGCATATGGACCAGTTTGACCATAGCCTGTTACTGCGCAATAGATGAGTGATGGATTTATTTTTTTTAATTCTTCATAACCAACTCCAAGCTTATCCATTACCCCTGGTCGAAATGATTCAACAACGACATCTACTTTTTCAATTAATTTTAAAAAAATCTCCTTACCTTGCTCACTTTTTAAATCTAAACAAATACTTTTTTTGTTCCTGTTAAGTGAATGAAAGAATGCGCTATCCTCACCAATTTTAGGTTCACTCGCTCTTGCATAATCACCTAGACCAGTATCTTCAATTTTTATTACTTCAGCTCCATAGTCAGCTAGAAGCATCGTACAATACGGGCCGGGCAATAAGCGGGTTAAGTCTAAGACACGTAAAGATTTTAATGCTGAAGACATACTGTTTCCTCCGACTTTGCATTTTATTTTCTAATAACTTTAATAGGTCCTATCGTTTTTACTAATAACTGCTAAATTGTAAATCCTTGTTCTAAGTTTCAGTATCAGGCTTTTATCCAAATAACTGCTTAATCTATTATCTCGGTTGCATACGGATTGCACCGTCTAGACGAATGACTTCACCATTTAACATTGGGTTTTCTATGATTGCTTGAGTTAATTTTGCAAACTCGTTTGGTTGACCTAGTCGTTTTGGGAATGGTACCATTTCTCCGAGTGCAATTCTGACATGTTCAGGAGCTGTTTCAAGAAGTGGCGTATCAAACAATCCAGGAGCAATTGTCATCACACGAATTCCATGATCAGCTAAATCTCGTGCAATTGGTAGAGTCATTCCAACGATACCCGCTTTAGAAGCACTATATGCTGCCTGTCCCATTTGCCCTTCGAAAGCTGCAACTGAAGCAGTATTGATGATAACGCCTTTTTCTCCATCTTTATTCTTTTCGTTTTGGGCCATTTTTTCAGCAGCTAAGCGTATTACATTAAATGTACCAATTAAATTAACTTGAATAACCTTTGTAAAAGCTGCTAATGGAAACGGACCATATTTACTGATTGTTTTAATTGCATTACCTATTCCTGCGCAGTTTATCAAAGCGCTAACTTTACCAAATCGTTCAACAGCTTGATTTAAAGCCTCTTGAACTTCCTCTTCATCCGTTACATTTGTCTTAACAAAAAGTACATTTTCTTCTCCAAGTGATTGGACAAGCTTATCTCCTAACTCTTCATTAAGATCAATGATGACAGCTTTCCCACCATTTTCTATCACGTTTTTTACAGTAGCCTCTCCAAGACCAGATGCTCCACCGGTAACAACCACAACACTGTTCTTTAAATCCATTTTTCATCTCTCCTTTAATAATCAATGTAAAAATGTTTATAGGATAAAGCACTTATAAAAGTGTACTTACCTACAAATTAAATGGTAAATTTAAATACAGATACTATTAAAAAATTGTATTCTATCAAATAATCAATTTTAAATAATTGGTAGAATAAATGAATTCTCTTCTTAATCAATATCTAAATTAATTATCAGAATACTTTTAATTATCTTAACTTTAAGTTATTCTATAGTAAATTAACGGTTTTGAATGGTACTTTAAGCTAGAGTTAAATGACTAATATAACCAGTGTTTTTGTAACAGAAAATGGACATTTTTACATAAATTTCTTCTTGAGGTGAAACTATGCGGATCGAACAACTTCAATATATTGTCGAAATAGCAAAAACCGGTTCCATTACAAATACTTCTGAACAGCTTCATCTGTCAGCTCCAGGAATAAGTCAATCAATTAAAGGATTGGAAGAGGAGCTTGGTGTAAAAGTATTCGAACGTTCAAGAACTGGATTACTTCCAACAGAAATAGGAAAAAAAGTTATTACATTAGCACAAGAAGTATTAAACAAAATGGGGGAAATTAAGGAAGTTGCCAATCATTATACCTCTTCATTAGAGGGGCATCTTTCTATAGCGGTAATCAATACACTATGTAGAAGCATCGTCCCTCGGACACTTGCTAGTTTCAAAAGTAAATATCCAGGAATAAATGTGAAAATTAATGAGTTTTCTGTGAACAGTCTTGTAAAGAAAAGTGTTTTAAATGGAGATGCAGATATTGGCTTACTAGCAAATCCTCGTATTATTAATGACGAAAATAAACAATTAGTTTCTATTCCTGTTCTAGATAGTCCATTGATGGTTTGTTTTAGTAAAGATTCGGAACATGCAAAGAAAGATACTGTTACTATTAAAGACATCATCCATTTACCGATTGCAGCATTTAGTAATGTTTCTGAAACAATTGACTACTATAATTCATTTTCCAAATTTGGGAAACTTAATATTTTGTTACAATCGAATAGTCCTGAAACAAGAAATTATTTTATTTCTCAAGATTTAGCAATTGGATTTGATTGTGCTTTAGCTACAAAATTTGACCCTAGTGTAAAAAATGGCGATATTTTAGCAGTCCCTTTAGTTGGATTAGAAAAGAATGTATCTAAGCTATCCTTTTTTTGTATTCATATAAAAAATCAACATCTCTCTATTGCTGCAAAAGAGTTTTTAAAGGAAATTCAGATTCAAACAAAAATTTGTGAAGATAGTTTTAATTAAAAAAGACCTGATCAAAAATTTATTATTTTGATCAGGTCTTTTTATATAAAGAATTTTAATATTAAGTGAGACAACAAATCTAAAAAATCACGTGTTCGATTCGTGTAAATAGAGCTACCATACAGTTTAGTTTTACAAGAAAATTATAAATCGAAATGAACTGTCTAACATGGTTGAAAACATCTTCAATAAGTGACCATAAAATAGATAAGTAAAATTAATAAAGTCAGTTCGAATTCCGTCAAACAGTTAGTTTATATTTTTGTGTTTTGGTAATGACTGTTTTATAAATGTTTTTAAATAGGTAAGTAGGAGAGATTATATGGACCAAGCTCAGTCATCGACTTTATCTATTAGTTTGCATAAGAATATTAAGCAAATAAAAGATTGTTTTTATCAAACATCCGACCTTAAAATTCGGTCATTTACAATGAACGTTGATGTGCTAAGGGACGCTGCTATACTCTATATTGACGGAATAACAGATACGAAAAACATGCAAGAATATATACTATCTCCCTTATTAAATATTCATCATATTGAAAGTATTGAATCAATCGTTACACGAAGTTTATCTATAATAGATGTAAACGTTGTAACAGATAGTGAAGAGATAAAATTAGGTCTAACTAAGGGTAAAGCTCTTGTTTTAATTGATGGTTTTTCAAAAGGTATTTTAGCGGATTCAGCTGATTGGAAAATGAGATCAATAAATGAACCTGATACTCAACGATCAACAAAAGGTTCATTAGTAGGATTTAATGAACTATTAACAGTAAATGTGAATCTTCTACGTAATATAATCCAAACTCCCGATTTTACTGTAGAAACATATTCGGTTGGAAATAAGTCGAAAACCAATGTTGCGATTATGTATATAGATGAGTTTGTTGATAAAGAAATTCTTGAAGAAACAAAGAAAAAAATAAAATCAATTGATGTTACATACCTACTTGAAGCTCGTGTAATCGAAGATGCACTTGAAGAAAAGAGTGTTCTATTTCCTCTCGTATTTACATCTGAGAGACCTGATGTATCAGTTTCTGCTTTATACGAAGGTCGAGTAGTAATCATGATAAACGGTGTACCGTATGCGTTAATTGTACCAACTTTATTTATTCATTATTTTCAACAACCCGATGATTACACTACAAAAGCTAATCGGTTTATGATTAGATTTTATAGATTATTAACATGGTTATTCTCTGTTTGTTTAATTGGACTCTATGTAACAGTTGTTCGTTTTCATCACGATTGGTTTCCTGATAAATTTAGTAAAGAGCTTTTAACACAATCTGACACTTTACTTCCAATTCTATTAGAAATAATGTTTCTACATTTTCTGTTTGAATTACTCTCAGAAACGACTCTTAGGATTCCAAAATCAACAGTCCTTCTTATATCCCTTGTTGGTGCAATAGTAGTCGGTCAAACTTCAGTTGATGCAAAATTAGTTCACTCATTAAGTTTAATCACTGTTGGAATTTCTTTTTTGGCTAGTATGGCGATTACAGCCGGTGGGTTATGGGGTACTATGCGTGTACTTCGAATTGCCTTACTATTACTTGGATATTTTTGGGGAATAACCGGTATGAGTATCGGGATAGTCATTATAATAGTATACATGGCATCGCTGAAGTCGCTTGGTGTACCATACTTAGCTCCATTTATTCCGTTCCGATTCAATGAGATGAAAGATGTACTATTTAGAGGCGATTTACGAAGATTAATCAATAGTAAACATACCTATCCTCACAAAGAAAAGAAATAACTATTTAATAATTAGAGATAAAAAAGAAAATGAGCTTCTTTAAACTGAAGCTCTTTTTTCTAAACTTAGGAAAACGTAAAAAAAGCACCTTTCCATAATCGGAAAAGTGCTTCTATTACGTAAACCCTAAAAACTACTGATTTTATTGAGATTATTAAATTCAACTCATAACATCAATGTCTTCGAATTTACGATTCTATTATTCTGCCCAATATCGTCGAGCACCTGAGAATTCTTCAATATAGCCAGGTGTATTTAATGGTATGATTTCAACACTTCTAGCAGCGTTAGGAGCCTGAATCATTAAACCATCACCAATATACATAGCCACGTGATGAACTGATCCAGTTCCGTTGTTACTTGCAAAGAATAAAAGGTCTCCTGGTTGAATCTCATCTTTTTTGACTTCTATACCGTTTTTAGATTGAGGGCCTGAGTCACGTGGGATTGTTACACCATACGACTTAAATAAACTATATGTAAATCCAGAGCAATCAAATCCAAATCCAGAAACGCCAGCCCATAAATAGCGTAAACCTAGGAATTTCTTCGCCGTTTTAATTAAATTTTCAGGAGTTGCCTTAGGAAACTGATTTTCGTTTTGATAGACTGCCACATCTTCTTTTTTAATAAATTTATTCCCATCATCTGGTGTAGCAACCATAACGACATTTCCAAAATCTTTAACTACAGGTAAGCGAGTATTAAAGCTAATCTCCATAAACTTATGATTTAGTGCTTTTCCATCATACAACCAAGCTGTTTGACTTGATACCATAATAAATGGGGTATCCGTATACTTCTCTAATCGGTCATCCGTTGTTAATTGTCTTTTTGGCATCCAACCAGGATATCCTAAAGTGTTACGTGGAGTAGGTTGTCCATCAACAGCTACCTTCACCCAGTCACCCGACTCCTCTAAAATGGTTACTTTTGTACCGTAAACTGCTTGTGTTTCAAGATAACTTGTTAGCCAACGTCGAACTTCAGTATCTTCCATATTAGCAGACCATTGACGCGGATCAACCGGATTACTTAAAGATGGTGCATCAATATCTCTAACTTGGAATCTACCATTTGTTGTCCATTGAGTTGAAACAGACACATCGACATAGGCTGTCTCACCTGGAGTAAGTTCGTCATTTGATTTTGCTAAAGACTGGTTTGTCATCGTGGAAAGTAAAGTACCTGCAACACATAAACTCAAAATTAAATTTTTTGTTTTTTTCATAGTAAAACTCCTCTCCATATTTTAACGAAGACTGTTAGTTAATCTTCGGTGAAGCCCTAAGCCAGGTAGCGATGATAAATGAACCTCATCCCCTATAAATTCAATTCCATCAAAATCTTGATTCTTTAACCAAAGTGGCGCATCCAAATCTATTTTTTGAATATTTGGATGGGCGGTAGCAATATGTGCTGCTGCAAGAACTGAGACAGAAGTTTCCATCATACTTCCAATCATGCAAGGTATATTCGCTCTTTCAGCAATATCTGCAATTTGCATTGCTCTTCTAATTCCCCCAGTTTTCATCAGCTTAATATTTAGAAGATCAACTGCATCTTCTTTAATTAGTCGTAATGCATCTTGTGGAGAAAAAAGACTCTCATCTGCCATGATTGGTGTACTCACATTCTGTCTAACAAATTTCAATCCATCAATATCTCCTGCATGGACTGGCTGTTCAACTAATTCTATTCTAGTATCCGCTTGCTCTAATGCTTGGATAATATAGACGGCTTGCCTTGGAGTCCATCCTTGGTTTGCATCAACTCGAATGGTGACATGATGTCCAACCTTTTCACGTATCGCCGTAATTCGATCAATGTCCTTTTCCCATTCTTTTCCGACTTTAACCTTCAAAGTAGAAAAACCATCCTCGATTATTTGGCTCGCGTCCTGACACATTTCATTAACAGTCCCAACACTGACGGTCATATCATTCTTTAAGTGATTCGTCCTTCCTCCAAGAAATTGGTAGAGTGGTAGATTGAGATGTTGGCATAGTGCATCATACAGCGCAATTTCCATGGCGGCCTTCGCACTTGTATTTGCTACACAAGAGCGTTCAATTAGTAAGGAGAGCTCATTAATATTTCGAATGTCCTTCCCAAGTAATAGTGGAGTAAGAACCGTCTTTAAAATAGCTTCAATACTTTCTTTCGACTCTCCTGTAATGGCAAGAGTAGGTGCTGCAGCTCCGACACCAATTAATCCATCCTCCAACTGAACATAAACAAAGACGTTCTCTATTTCAGTCGCTGTCCTTAGCGCAGTTTTAAACGCCTTTTTTAAAGGGAATGATTCTGTTTTTACTTGTATTGATTGAATGTTCATAGTCCGATCCTTTCTTCTACTAGATAAAATGTGATTTCAGCAAAACTCTAAAATAAGGCCATACTAAACTACTTTTTAGTAAAGTATTTTATTAAAAATAAAAATCCAGCTATTAGAAAGGGTATACCCTGCTAATAGCTGGATTTCATCTACGAAAATAGATAAAGCAGCATTAAGATTCAATGATTTGCATGTATTTAATATGTGCATTTTTGAAAGCTACCGTTAATGCTTTCTGCGATGAACCAAAATAACGTGTATTAATTTCATTTATGACACCATCTATATTTAACATGGATTGTCCGAAGAATAATTGTTTCATAAAGGACGAAGTCAATGAAATAGTAGCTGAACAATCAGCATCGACGATCATATGGTTTGTCCTGTCGACTACCAATCCAATAAAAAAAGCATTAAATTGCTGCATAATTGGATTATTGGAGGTCGTCTTTGAGTCCCCAATAATATAGATAGTATCCTTATTGTACACTGTATTTCCTCCCGCAAAACATGGTATTCCGTGCGAAAATCAATCCGTAAGGGAAAGAATGGGCACCGGTATATGTGTTTGCTTACAGTTAATGATAATATACGAGGATGTTTTTTACAATATATTAAGAATATTCAGTTTTAAAAAAGCGGAATTCAGGAAAAAAGCATTATGAAGTATTTATTCACCCTTACTTTTTCACTAGATAAAGTTAGGTTTGAAATTGATTATTCATTATAATGGAGATGGAAACCTCGCAGCCTCAAAATGAGTACTAGCTTGACCATCTATATTTACGGTAATAAAACCAGCAGTACTACTTTGGGCAAAAACCTCAACCTTATCATTAGCTCTAAGTTTCAAGATAGTTGAGACATTTACAACATTTCCGAAGTTTATTGGACCAAAGAAATCGTTATCAATAGCAACAGCAGGTCTTCCATTCACACGAATTTCGATCCGGGCTCTATAATTAACATTATTATTATTAGGAGTAAAAGAAATAGTTGCAGAAATTAAATATACGCCATTCTTATTTGGTCTAAATGTTGAAGTACCAGGATTATATTCATTTGCTAAATCGAATTGTTTAAGTTGATAGTTTACTTTTACAAAAGTGTTTGCAGGTACAGTTTGATTTGCATTATTGACAGCCCTAAAGGCTGAAGCAATATTAATATTCTCTTCATTTGAATCGTTTGGTTTTTTCGGTTTTGGTGGCAAACTTTTCACTTCCCTCTAATATTCTTCTTTATTATATTAGGACGGTACTGGAGTGATTGTATGCCTGTCCATTTTTTAAACATTAAATAGTTAAACCATCAATTAAATTGTAGTTAATTTTTTGTGTTGTATTGTTGCAATGAATATTATTCAATACCAAAAATGGAATCAATAGAAAACAAGGACAAAGCACAAACCCTTGATACACTTAGGTTGTAGCCTTCTCTTTTGCATAATCCCAACTGGACTTTAACCAGCGACTCCTCCCCTATCAATTATGTGCACTTATTAATTATAGTTATTTAATATGTCCTGAAGTACCGATATTAAAGCATTGGGTAATTTTTAGTATCTACTCGATTAGATTCCAAACCATTGGATCCTCAACTTTATAAAATGCAAATTACTCCTTTAAAATTAAAAGGCTATCAAAATCGGATACACTGATTTTGATAGCCTTACTATTTTATAAAAATTATATTATTTTTTGTTATCATGTGGATATTTATGAGGACTATTTGTTAACTTTCGCAAATCACCTCGATAAAAGATATCTTTAAATTCTTTATAATTAAATGGAATAAAAGGTGCTAAATATGGAACACCTACTGATCGTAATCGTGATAAATGAACTATTAAAATAATAGCTCCAATGCATAATCCCGTTATCCCGAAGAAAAGTCCCAAAAATAAAAATATATAACGAAGAGTTATAATCGAATCTGGTAGTTTTCCGATTGTAAGCATTGTGCTAGTAAGATAGGTTACACCAACTGCGATAAGACTTAAAGGGTGAATAACTTTAGCTTCAATAGCAGTTGAGCCAATCGTTATAGTTGAAATTAATGAAACAAGTATTATCATTTCTTTTGAAATTTTATATGAACTATATCCTAGTATTTGTAAAAAAATTAGTGCTGAGAAAATTTCTAGCCAAAAAGGCAATAACATGTGTTGAAAGAATTCATCTTGAATTTTATGGGGTAGCCAATTTTTATGATGGTAAATCAACGTAAGAAAAGATCCAGGTAATAGAATGGTTATGAAAAAACTAAGAAATGTAAGGATACGCACAGCATATTTTGCTTTAGTGTTATAATCGTTAGGTGATTGGAAGTATTGAATGAATAAATTAGGTACAATGGCTGCTGTTGGTGTTCCGTTTGTAAATACTGCTATTCTTCCTTCATACAAAGCAGCTGTTACTGCATCTGGTAACTCGCTATTAAAAACAAGTGGGAAAATTGTTTTTTGATCTCCCTCAATCGCTTCTTCAATTATTCTTGACTCCATTACAAAATTAACTTCTAATAAATCAATTCGCTGACGTACTTCCTCCAAAACAGTTTCATCCACAAGATCAGCTAGATATATAATTGCAATCTCTGTTTTAACAATTCTTCCAATTTGTTTTTTCTCAACCTTTAATATAGGAGATGGAATCATATTATGTAATATATTTAAATTCACTTTTAATTCTTCTGTAAATGCTATTAATGGACCTTGAAAATTTCGTTGCTTCGTACTCTGTTCAAGTGCCCGTTGTTGCCATTCCGTGGTATCCACAAGTAAGGCTCTATCAAAGCCATCAACCAGTACCAATGTCTTCCCTCTAACAATCCCGTCAATTATGGAAGAAATTGAAGTAACTTCTTCAACTGATTCTGAACGAATATACCGAAAGGCAATTGTATCCATTAGTGAAATATTTTTTATTTTACGTATCTCCAATAAAGGTTCAATAATGCTCTCACGAATCAACTGTGTATTCGCAAGCCCATCAATAAATAATAAAGCACAATAACTTTGATAAGCCTCTAAGTTAATAAGTCGTACAAGTAATTCTGGAGAATCATGTAATTGTTCTTTGATTAATTTTATATTTGTATAAATTTTCCTTGTTAATGAAGTATCCTCAATTTGCATAATTTTTTCTCCCAAATTTAGTAAAATAATACATTCAAATTAGCTTTCCCTTCAGAATTAAAAACATTCTATTTAAAAGCTCTTTATTCAGTATTGCTTTTTTATTAGGGGATTCACTCGTTGATAATTAGCTAAATTCATTATAAAAGAGTTAATGAAAATAGAAAGTTTATTTAAACTCCATTTCCATACTTTTTGGTTTACGTACAACGCTTCAAAACTTTATTTAAATATATTTAAAAGGCGACTTATAAAAGCCGCCTTTATCATAAAAGTGTATATTTAAATTATCGAAGTTTAAATACTAATTCAAACTAAAAGGTCCGGATCCCAAATACATAATCATTAACGTAACACCTAGCAGAGACAGGTTCTTAGTGAAATGTACACGCTGCATTGCACTTTGCTGTTTATCTGACAATCCCCAAAAACGGTGGGCAAGGAAAGTTGTTGGAATTAGAAAAATAAACAGTAAGAGTGCACCAACTTTTGCGTAAAATCCAAAAGCGATGCTCAGTCCACCTATAATTGATAATAAACTCATTCCGGTTGCAGACAATTTTGGAAAAGGAGCTTTAAATTTTTTAATCATTTCGATAGTGTGATTGAAATCTTTAAGATGGTTAATTCCCGCCATTATGAAAATAAGAGTAAATAAAACTCTCCCAATAAGAAATATAAAATCCATAAATATCTTCCTCTCTATTTTTCAGTACTTTATATACTTCTTTGTAAATCAATAAAGGTATAAAAACATTTTCATGACTAATACCTCTTAATCAATTCATATAGTTTGATTGTGAGTACCTTTATTGAATAGCATTTGCGTTTTTCTTTGGATATGTCCCACTCCCCATTGATGCATCATTTCTAATATAGTTTGAAGTGATTTTCCGTATTCTGTAATGGAGTATTCCACTTTTGGTGGAATTTGTGGATAGACCACCCTTTCAATAATCCCTTCCTGCTCTAGTTCTTTAAGGTGGGAAGTCAACACTTTTTGATTGACACCGGGCATAGAATTTTGCAGTTCACTAAAACGCATCGTACCATAATGATTCAAATTTAGTAGAATTGCTATTTTCCATTTTCCAATAATCATGTCAATTGTAGTTGCTACTTTGCAATGATTGGGTTTATTGTCCATTAATTTCCTCCATTAATGCTCATGATTAATACTACTAATTATCTTTTTTATTAGTCTAGAAAAGTCCCGTTACTATAATCGGAAAAGGCTTGGATAATCTCTTCCTCAGTATTCATAACAAATGGACCTCTGGCAACCACAGGTTCGCCTATAGGTTCTCCTGCATAAAGCATTACATGTGTATCTTCTTCAGCTTTTATTTTAATTTCACTAATTTCAGCATTATTACCAGTATCAAGCCATAAAACATCTCCAGCTTTTCCTTTTGTGTGCTCGATTCCAAAAATACCTGAACCTTTTAAGACATATAAGAATCCATTATAAGAGCCTGGGATCTTTGAAGTAACATCACTACCTGCCATCATTTTGTATTCAACCATCGTAACTGGGGTTATGTTCATCGTTGGAGATGTTAATCCATTTATTGAACCTGAAAATACTTTAGTAGATACCCCATTTTCCACTTTGATTGGCATTTCATCCTTTCGGAGATCTTGATAACGTGGTGATGTCATTTTATGTTTTGCAGGAATATTTACCCAAAGTTGAAGTAGATTAACCTGATCTCCTGGTACAGCGTCTTCAACGTGTTCAACGCCTCTTCCTGCTGTCATCCATTGTGCATCCCCAGGGTGAAGAATACCTACCCCATGTTTGCTATCATAATGGTTTAGGTTTCCTTCAATCATATACGTTACGGTTTCAATACCACGGTGAGGGTGAACTCCAAATAACCCGCTTCGCATGATGTCGTGTGCCATACCCAAAAACGGATCGTGTAGTTCCCAGGTCCCAGGTTCGATTACCATAGCAACTGTATGAATATCACTATTACGTTGAAATTGAGGAGTGTATTTATGGCTAATTGTTCTATAGTTAATGTTGTGACTCATCTTTCATTCCTCCCACTAACTTGTTTTAGTCGCGACAACAAGTTGTTATCTACAGAAATAATTATGTATTCTTAAAGGTAAATTGTTAAGTACGCACTTTGATGTAAGTCAGTTTCTTTGAAGTAACTATTAATTACAGAACCAGCTGCACCACAAAAAAAAATAGGAGTACAAATATTAAATTTATCTTCCTCACTACTTTTTATTATTAATGTCCTTTAATCTTTACAAAGTAAAATACAGCACTCTACTATACTATCTAAGTACTATTATCCAACATTAACGTCATCTCCAACTCTTAACCATTAGATTTTAAATTTATCAATCATTGCCTTCAGTTTCTCAACCTTAAGAACCTGGTCTTTGACGGATTCATTAACATTGTTAATATCTCGTGTAAAATCATACATAGAAGTCGAAATTTCTTCTGAGCCAGCTGCAGATTCTTCGGCAGTTGCAGAAACTGTTTCGATTACTAGGTGTACATCACTAATTGCTTCCATTACCATTTTCGTCGAATTTGCAATACCTTCTGAAATATTCTTAATGAATTCAGCATCTTTTTCATATTGCTCACCAGTTGCTCCGAGTAATTCATAAGTTTCCCTAACGTCAGTATTAATAAATTCAAGCATTTCTTGTCCACTAGTTGATAATTGTTTAAATGCATTTTGGACTTGTCCTACTACCAATTGAATTTGAGAGACAGCTTTTGCAGAGTCTTCTGCTAGTGTTCGCACCTCACTTGCGACTACTGCGAAACCTTTCCCTCCTTCACCTGCTCTTGCAGCTTCAATTGCAGCATTTAAAGCAAGTAAATTTGTTTGTTCTGCAATACTTCCAATTGAATTGGCCATAATGATTACTTCATCAACAATCTTACCATCCTCTATTGCCTTTAAAATATTTGAATATTTTTCTAAATATAATTTTTCGCCTAATTCGATCGCTTGAGATGCTTTAACTTTGATATCTGTAGCTCTTTCTTTAATTTCAATTACAGAGGTATTAGCTTCATTAGCATTTTCCGATAACTCTACCGTCGCTCGACTAATTTCTTGTGCTGTTGCAATTACTTCTTCAGTTGTTGCACTCAGTTCTACTGCACCTTGTGAAATTTGGATTTGTAGATTGATGAATGTTTCCCATCTTGTTTGTAATGACTTTAGTTGCAGAAGTTAGATGATCCGATACTTCAACAACACTACCCACTGTCTGATGAACCTCTTTAATTAAATTATGTAGAGTTTCTAGCATTCTATTATATGATGATGCAATTAAACCGACTTCATCTTTACTTTTTATATCAAGTCTAGAAGTTAAATCTCCTTCATTATTTGATAAATCACTTAATCGAACTGAAATATGAACAAGTTTAGAAATTTTTTTAGTCAAAATAATATACATGAATAAGAACAGTCCGAAAATTAAAGTAAGTGCAATCGTCGTAAGTGTAATCATAAGCTTTAAATCCAAGTCAATTCCTAATTGCTTAAACTCAGCTTGTCGATTAACTGCTTTTTTTTGATCATAGTACTCTTTATTTAAGAAAAATATGCAAGTACTTATTACAAGAATTAATACAAAGAAAACTGCACCCATTACCTTTAAAAACTTTGAAATATACATTCTGTTAAACTCCCAATATACTTTTTCATATAAGCTACATATACAAATAGATTTTTTTTACTTTTATTTACTAATGTAAATTCTCTATCGTATTCAACACATAAATCATCTAACATAAGTCGTTTTATATCTTTTATTACTTTATCTTTCAAGAATAACAATATTCAGTGATAAGCAGTTTTGTTGAAACAGTTATATAAGTTCCCCTATTGAATAAGATTCGTTAACTATCAATCTAAGGCATAATACTATCTCTTAAATTAATTTCCACCTAAATAATGTTAAGTGGCACTTTAATATGGTGTAGATTTCATGAAGAAACTTTAAGTTACAAAAGAGAGCATCTTTTCATTTATAGACTCTTTAATTGATTGTTATTTATCTGGTTTTCAGGTTCCCCGATTAGATAACTTTTCTTAAAATTTATGACTTTTTAAGAAAAGTAACTAGATCGATAGGAGGTATAGTAACTCCATGTATACCTGAACGAAAAGTAAAACTTGTAATAAATGCCCTTAAATACGGTAATTGTATAGCCATTGCATTCATTTCAAAATTCTCTTTATTAAAGTTCATACATTCAAATTGCCCAGCAATAGTCACTTTCAAATAATATGGTGCTTTACCATGAGCAAATTCTTCGTCGAACAAAGTACACGTTAACATTAACTCTGCTTTATCTTCTTCCTTTGAAAGGATAACTTTTGACCTAATATTAAATTTCAAATCGTATTCATTAACTTTCAGATCATTTCTTATAAAAATAGTTTCCTCAATTAAGAATCGATTTAATCGTAGTATACTTTTTGAAATACCCATGTTAGTCCCCAAAAATAGATTTATTGATTAATAATAAATTTAGGTTCTCTTTATTAGAAATTTTTTTTGGTAAGTGTGGAATTATTACGATAGTTCTATAATCAGCAAATTTTATATTTATTTTTCTAAAGATGAATTCTAGAAGAAGCTAACTCCACAAAAAATTGAAGTGATTTCGGGTTTGCCATCGAATCAATATTAATCGATTTCTCAATAGGCATCCCTAGTAAAATTTTTCTTATTGGTACCTCGAGTTTTTTCCCACTTAGCGTTTTTGGAACTTCGTCAATTTGATAGATTGAATCAGGAACAAATCGTGGAGATAATTTTTGCTTAATTTGTTTATTTATAGTATGTTTCAGCTCATCCGTAAATTTCAAGCTAGGATGAAGGACAACAAATAAAGGCATAAATGAATCTTTACCACTAAATTCTAAATCAATTACTAAGCAATCAAGTATTCCGGGAATATCTTCAACAATTTTATATATTTCACTAGTGCCCATTCGAATTCCGGATCGATTAATAGTTGAATCTGACCGACCATAAATCACACAACTACCATCCTCATTAATTTGTATCCAATCACCATGTCTCCAAATATTCTCATATGTTTCAAAATAACTTTCTAAATAACGAATATTTTCATTATCATTCCAAAAATAAAGAGGCATTGAGGGCATAGGAGCTGTTAAAACAAGTTCACCTACTCCACCTTTAATTGAGTTACCTTCATCATCGAAGGATTCAACTTTTGCGCCTAATGCACGGGTTTGAATAACACCTGCACGGACTGGTAATACAGGCGATCCACCAACAAATGCAGTACATACATCTGTACCCCCACTTGTGGAAGCTAACCAAATATCAGATTTTACATTTTCATATACCCACTTGTACGCATTTGATGTGAGTGGTGAAGCAGTGACTAGGATCGCTTTTAACTCGTTTAATTGAAAATACTCATTTGGCTTATAATCATTCTTCATACATAATTCGATATAAGCTGCACTTGTGCCAAAAATTGTTACCTTTGATCTATTGGTAAAATCCCAGAGTACTCCTAGATTCGTATAAATTGGACTTCCATCATATAATACGATTGCAGTACCTGCTATGAGCCCACCAACAAGTGAATTCCACATCATCCACCCCGTTGTAGTAAACCAAAATATTCTGTCTTTTGAGGTGAAATTTTGTTCAATACAAAATGTTTTAATTTGTTCTATTAATATTCCTCCATGACCATGGACAATAGGTTTTGGCATACCAGTCGTTCCAGATGAATATAAGATCCATAAAGGATGATCGAAAGGTAATTGTTCAAAAGTCATTTCAACCTCATTCTGCAGTGAATCTTCCCATTTCGAAGTTTCTTGAAGTTCTGATTCTTCAAAACAGTTAACATATGAAACAAGGAGAGTTTTCTTTATACTTGGTACTTCCTGTTGAATACGTTCTATTACATCTTTTTTATTAATAGTTTTACCGTTATATTGGTATCCATCCACAGCAAACATAAAAACAGGATCGATTTGCTTGAAACGATCTATTACACTATTAGGACCGAAATCTGGCGAGCAGCTTGACCAAATAGCTCCAATACTAGCACACGCTAGAAAAGCGATAACCGTTTCAGGAATATTTGGCATATAAGCTACAACACGGTCTCCAATTTTCACCCCATTCTCCTTCAAATAATTAGCAACGGAGGCAGTTTTGCGACGTAATTCCCCCCAAGTTATTTCTTGATATCCTTTATGCTCAGATTGAAAAATAATCGCTGTTTGATTTGGAACAGCATTACGAAAACAATGTTGTGCATAATTTAAACGAGATCCTTCAAACCATTTAGCTCCAGGCATATCTTTTGTATTAAGAACTTGGTAGTAAGGAGTACTGGATTGTATTTGTCCGTACTCCCAAACATAGCTCCAAAAAGTATCAATTTCATCTACTGACCATTTCCACAAATTTTGGACACTTGAAATATTAATATTTTTAGTTTGCCTTAACCAATTATTAAAAGCAGTAATATTACTATTGGCAATTTCTTCTTCAGTTGGTTTCCATAAAATCGATTCTTCAACAGGTAAGCTCATAAAGTCCTCCTAAAGTATAAGATTCATACCATAAAATAATATTTGTCAGATAATTTAAACCAAAAATAATATTTGTCAGATAATTCAAATGAATGATAACATATAAAACTTTCTTAATCAATTGTATGTTATAATTAATTTTGTAAAATATTTTTTTGAAAAGTAAAGGATGTATTTTTATTGAGAAAAAACATGTCTTTAGAAATTATTGATGACTTAGGATCGAAAATTGTACAAGGAATAATCTCGGATGGTACTGTCTTACCTAGAGTTGAGGAATACTCTGAGCAATTAGGGGTAAGCAGAACAGTAATTCGCGAAGTTTATTTGAGTTTAAATACAAAACAATTGGTAAAATCTATTCCAAAAATTGGTACTGTTGTACAACCTTCTACAAAATGGCTATGGTGGGACGCAGATATCCTCTCTTGGGCATCCGCGCAAGAAAACAGCCAAGTTTTTAGTGAAATAAACCAGATACGTTTAATGTTAGAACCTTCAGTTTGTGAGTTAGCAGCTATTTGTGCAACTGAGCATGAAATTAAAGCTATCGCCGATGCCCTTGAAAATTTAAAGCAATCTACTTATGACGTAAATAAGTGGGCGATTGCTGATCTTAAATTTCATGAACTAATTTTATTTTCATCTAAAAATCAACTATTAACTTCATTAGGGAAACTAATGCACAAACCATTATTAAAAGTTAGGATAAGGCTTTTTACAGAATTAGAAAAAAGTAATAGACCTATCGATTTTCGAGTTCATGGTGAAATACTTGCTGCATTGCGTTCAAAAAATGGTCAAGCAGCTAAAAACAACATGTACACATTAATTAAATACTTAAATGAACAATTAGAGTTAATTGAAAAATAAATAATCATAATTAATAGTCAATTAAAAAATCACTTTTAAAATTTAAGTGATTTTTTTTATTGACTTATTTTTAAAAAACAATTATAAATATTATTATATTATTTGTCAGATAATTATGAATTTTATCCTCGTATATGGAGGTCGATTTTTTGAAAGCCCTTTCTCACCAGCATTTTACAGATAAAGAGAGTATTGTATTTGATATTGTTATTGTCGGATATGGCCCTGTTGGTGCAGTTTCAGCCATACTATTAGGTCAATATGGTCTTAACGTACTCGTTATTGAGAAAGATCAGGAAGCCTACTCTTTGCCTAGAGCTATCGCTTTAGACAATGAGGCTATGCGAATTCTTCAACAAATCGGGATTACAGATCAATTTCTGAAAGATTTTGTCAATTCAAGACGATATGAATTTCTGGATAAAGATCGAAACTTATTGTTTGGAATTAATAGACAACTTCATGATGATAGGGACCACTGGGGACAGACGTTTTTATTCAGACAGCCAGAGTTTGAAAAATTGTTAAGACAGCATGTGCAAAAATTTTCCAATATACAAGTTCAAACAAACGAAACATTTTTAAATTTAATACAAAATGAAAATCACGTTGAAATTCACACTAACAAATCAATTTATAAAGCTAAATATGTTTTTGGATGTGATGGTGCTAAAAGTTCAGTTCGTAGAATCATTCAAATTCCTATGAAAGAACTTGAACAATTTCATCAGCCCTGGTTGGTTGTAGACGCACTTTTGAAAGATGGTGCATATTTAGCCGAAGAAATGCAGCAAATATGTGATCCGTATCGCGCAATTTCTTATATTCCTCGAGCAGGAACAAATGAACGTAGATGGGAATTTCAACTTCGTCCAGAAGAATCCGAGCAAGATATGCAAAAACATGAAAAAATTTATGAATTAATGTCCCCTTGGATTTCAAAAGATAAGATTGATATTGAGCGTACAGCAGTTTATACATTTCGTGCATTGGAAGCAACTTCATGGAGAAAAGGACGAGTATTTCTCCTAGGTGATGCTGCCCACATGATGCCTCCATTTTTGGGCCAAGGTTTATGTTCTGGAATAAAAGACGCAATGAATATAAGTTGGAAAATTTCCAGAGTCTTAAATGAATCGGTTGATTGTTCGATCTTGAATAGTTATGAATTAGAACGTAAACAACATGTCCGTTCTATAACAAATTTAGCTATACTACTTGGAAAAATTATCATGTTACAAAAACATGTAATTTTACGAAATAGCTCATTGGCTTTTCTTAATAAATTACCATTTATTAAAACAAAGATTCGTAATCTATCTATTAATCTTCCAAAAATGAATGACAAAATCTCACCAAAATCACTAGGAAATAAGTTTAGTGGTGAGCGCATTCTCCGAAGTGAAGTATTTTACAGGAATCAAAAAGTTTGGTTAGACGATATTATTGAGAATCGCTTTGCGATAATTGCATTTAACTATAGTCCAACCCAACTTGTAAACAACTCAATAGTAGAGAAATGGAAAAGGTTCGGTTCCATTTTTATTCAAATCACACCAACTAGTATAAAAGTTGAGGATTCAAATGACGTTGTAACTGTTGAGGATATTGAAGGAAAACTAGAATCATTTTTTAAGAGCAAAAGAGCAACTTGTCTTATTATTCGGCCTGATAAGTATATATTGGGCGAAGTTTATAATAGAGGAAATTTTATTCATAAAATCACTAATTCACTCGAAATGGGACATTTATGACTTTTGTCTTAAATGTAAAACTAAGATTCGGAGGGTTAAAATGGGAACAACTGTAGTCCATTATAAATATCAGAAGAAATGTTATTGGGGAATAGTGAAGGGTAAAGAAATTTTGCCTCTAGGTGAATTTTATTCTACATCTGAGTTTTTAAAACAACGCCATGATTTGATTGAGAAAGTAAATGATTCTTCTCCTACAATTCCAATTATGAATGTAGAAGTATTAAGTCCAGTAATTAATCCTAAACATGTAATTTGTCAAGGCGTTAATTATTCAGATCACCGTATTGAAGGAGGTTATGATCCACAAAAGCCTTCATATAACATGATATTTTCTAAAGCGACTAGTAGTGTAACAAGTGCTTATAACGATATAATTAAGCCTTCGCATGTCCGTCTTCTAGATTATGAAATTGAGTTAGGTTTAGTGATTGGTAAGGATATTACCTGCCCTGTCGAGGTAGTTAATACAAATTTTACTGAATATGTTGCAGGAATTGTAATTACAAATGATATTTCAGCTCGTGACATTCAAATTCCTGAAGAACAATGGGAAAAAGGTAAAAGTTTTCGCACTTTTTGCCCGGTTGGACCCTACCTTTATCTTCTTGATAAAAATGAAGTAAATGAAATACATGATCTAGATTTAAAGCTATGGGTAAATAATGAATTACGGCAATCGGCGAATACAAAAAATTTGCTTTATAAGCCTACCGAAACTTTGACGGAACTATCAAGAGTAATGGATTTTCATATAGGAGATTTAATTCTAACAGGTACTCCTTCTGGAGTAGCAATTTCACCCCCTCCAGCTTTGTTCCAAAAATTATCCGCTTTATTTTTGAGTAAAGAAAAAAGAATGGAACTCTTTATTAAAAAGCAACAAAAAAATCCAAAGTATTTAGTTACGAGAGATATCATTACCGCGTCAATTAAAAATAAAAGTGGCACTATTGATTTAGGAATGCAGGAAAACAGAATAGTTTGAGATTAATTATTAGGAGTGATTTTGTGCGTAGATCTAAGCAAATAAGAAATGGAGCACCCTTCCCAATTCTGCAAAGATTTCAACACGCCGTATTTTTTGTCAATGACTTAGAAGAATCTCAAAAATTTTATGAAAAAATTTTTGATGTTCAATATTCAGCTACAAATCATCCAGATAGTAGTGCTGCAATGAGAATAGTTGGTCATACTATGAAATTTTTTAGCTTCGGTTATTATCATCACGATATATGCTTTGTACAAAATCCAAAGCTTACAGTCGATAATGAACAGTGGAGCCACTTTACACTAAAGCTAAGCAAAAACGTTAATATGAATGAAATTACAAGGCGTCTAAAGGACAACAATATTTACTTTAATAGGGGGTATTTTCTACCAGTACCATGGGAAAATGACTCTGAAGTAATTCATTTCACTGATCCTAACGGACATATAATTGAAGTCATTGCTAATGGAGGATGAAGATGGCTAAGCAAATTACAAAACTTGAATCATTTATTAGTCCACTTTTAAAGTTTAAATTTTTCAGAGAATTACTTTTACTTCCCTCTACATTATCTGGAAAACGTTCTTCTAATAAAACTGAAGACTACGGTGTATTTAAATCATCTCTTGTCTCACATCTCGAAGGTGTTACACTTTATGTGTCAGACATAAAACGTTCTGTGAGTTGGTATGTTGAAAAATTGGGGTTTATTCATGAAGGATCTACGGAATTGACAAAACATCCTTTTTTTCCTGGGCAGAAAATAATATGTGCCTATTTAAGTGCAAAAAAACACGAAAATGCTTTAGTTTTAGTTCAAAGATTTAATAACCAAGGTGAAGTAATTTCGCCTTCTACGAATAGTTTTTTTCATATAGCTTTTGAGATTGAAGATGGGCGATCTCCTTTTGAATTTAGTCAACGTTTAAAAGAAAAAGGTGTGTTCATAAGCTACGGTCCTGTAAAGCACAACGCAGAAGGTGATGGTGAATCTGGTGGAAACTTTGCAGTATATGCTTTAGATCCTGACAATCATTACTTAGAGTTCTTTTCTGATATGGATACTATTGAAAATTATCAAGACCGTTATGGTAATTTAAAAGGTTATCAACGGGTTTAACTCATAAAAATAATAGACCGAATAAATAAGAAAAAGGCAATCGAATCTTGCATTCGGTTGCTTTTTTGAAGTTACTTTCATTTTTATATTAGGATCTAGAAAAAAAAGACCGACTAAACTTTCGATCATGTTGTTCAAATAACGCATGCGGTAGTTGAAGATTGAGAGCAGCACTTGGCTGTTCTTTTTTATTGAAGTATGTGCCAGCTTGTTAAATAAGAAAAGGACACTCTTGGCAAAAAACACCTTTACTGCTACTAAATAATAACATTAGAGGTTATCATAGATAATTCTATTTAAGAGCATATTTATAAATTTTTTCCCTTGGATTGAATAGTGGTTGAAAAATCCTTCATATTTTCTTATCTTTCCTCATACATAAAAAAATCGGTAACGCCATTAGACAGTTACCGATTTTTCACTTCCAATTATTCTACTAAATTACTCCATCCCAACTTCTTGTAAAACATCATCTAATGTTTTGTTCTTAAATTTCTTGTCTGGCTTTGGAGAATTGTCATTCCATGGATTTTGCATAAGGTAGTTATTAATAACATATTGCATATCTTTCTCATCAACAACACCATCATAATTAATATCTGCTTCACGCTTATTTGTACCCCAATAATTTTGGATGTATAAAGCATCTTTCACATCGATGACATTATCTTTGTTCACATCTCCTGCAGGTGCACGGTCATAATAAAGTGCTTTCGAGTAAGGTTTTACTTCACCATTTACTTTCAGCCCGATTGTAAAGGTTTTCTTAACAGTGAAATGTCCCGGCATATCTACCTCTAGTGTAAATTGTTTATCCGTTAACGGTAGATTAGATGTAAAATGCCAAGAAAAGCCAGTACTACTTCCAAACGTGGTTGGATATTCTTTTCCTGCTTTATCTGTAACTTTGACTTTTGCGCCTGCCGTTACATAATCCAATGAAAATGGCATATCAAGTTGAGGAATCATAAATGCTTCTCCAGAGACCCATGATTTCATGAAGGAGTAAGTTCGTTCCACCTGATATGGAAGACTAATACCAAATGAGGATTTCGTTGTGCTATCCGTATTTGTGTACGATACATTGAACTGTGCTAAACTTAGGGTCGCACTTCCAGAATCATCTTTCACTTTGTATGTGATATCTACCATTGGAACCTTTCCGGAAACTCCTGTCTGAGCTGCATCACCAGTTAATGTTGCGGTAATATCTGTTCTATTTACCATTGTTCCGTTTACTTCTACATCTGTATTCACTGTCTTAATATCTACTTTACCTTCTAATGTTGCATGTGGTTTAATACTGACCAGCTTGGCATTCGATAAGCTTTGATCGAAATATGAATATACAACTTGCTTCATGTTTGTCATATTATTCATGGAAAGGGTAACCGTCACTGTATCGCCCGCTTTTACTGTTTGTTTATCAGCAGTAGCTGTTCCATATGGTGTGCCCTGTTCCACGTAGTATAGAGATTTATGGCTAGAATAGTTCTGCACTGTCGCCATATTTTCCGCATACACGTCCACTATGAACGGTTGGATCGTCTTGTTCAACGGGATTTGTGTGGTAAACATGCCTTCACTGTCAACAGGAACTGAAACAGTCCCACCTCCTCTTAGTTTGCTAGGAACCGAATAGAAAACTTTGTTATTTGCTTGAGAAGCATTGATGCCGCCGGTTTTCATCTCGTCTACATTGGGATCATAGACAGAACCTGTTAACGATACAGCTTGCTGATCAGGACTATATTCATAGACGCCATATCCTGAGCTAAGATTGAGTGTAGGCTGGGTAACATTATAGTAAACAGGAGCGTCTGAGCTGAAGGTGTTTCCTTTATCATTTGTCCCTACGAGTCTGAGATTGTACAATCCTGGCTCGACTTGTTCCTTATCATACGCAATCGGCTGATTCGGATTTCCCGTTAATGGATAGTAATACCCTTCGTTCATTGCGCCTCTTAAATAATATTCAATATTCTCATCCGCACCCATGCCGTCGAATGTGCCTAGGAAGCCAATTTCTTTGTTCGTTTTCGGATCGACAAGAAATAAATCCATCGTACGCATATGAGATTTTAATTGGAAGTTAAGACCAACTGACCATCTTAATCCGTTATACCCTGCCTCAACTGCCGTCGTAAAAGCAGGTGGATTTACCGCGATATGGTCAATTCCCTCTTTTACTGTATGAATAGCAAATGGAATTTTATATTTTTCTTCAGGGTTGTTTTGATTTGTATAAACGACATAGCCTTCATACGTTCCTAGTTTTGCAGTTTTCGGAACCATAATGGACGCATCCATATTTGTTTTACTGTTTCTTTTTACTTTTACAACTTGCTTAACTTCTAAGGTCACTCCATTTCCAGTAGCATCATTGTCTCCTCTAGAGTCACCTGTGAATCGAGCGTCCAATGTCTGGAATTGCACTTTTACATCGAATGTTTTGTCTTTATTACTGTTATTGAAAAGGGTGATTGAACGCTGATCTTTGATCTCCTTTTCTTCAACAGCTTGCTCACCAAAGTTGATTGCACCAGTTATGTTTTTAATTTGTTTAATTCCCTTACTTGCTAGAGTAGTAGGGCCGCTTGAATCACTTTTAGCCTTACCTAAAGTTTCAGTTTTGTCTTTTACTTGAATTTCCGTTTCAGCATGAACTGCCTTATATGGATCTACACGTCCTGCCCCTACTTCATATACACTGTATTTATCAGTTAATGGAGCTGCAGTGTTCATAAGTGTTGCTTTAATATCTGCTGGGTCCAAATTTGGATGGGCTTGCTTTAATAGAGCTGCTAGCCCAGAAACGTTTGGCGTTGCCATTGATGTTCCAGATAAGCGTTCATATGCATATTGATAATTCCCGATTTGATCCGCTCCGTGCATATAAGACGGCACAGTAGAAAATACAGAGACACCTGGTGCTGTGACTTCAGGCTTAATATCATATAATACACGAGATGGACCACGAGAACTAAAGTCCGCTAACTTATCACCAAGTGTAACAACTTGGCTCATATTATTAAAAGTAAAGTCAAGTGGAATGGAAGTATTACTAGGTATTTTTTTTACAATGGCCGATCCTTGTAGGTTATTTAGTAAGAACATCGGAATATTACTAAATCCATTTCCTAAATATACTTCTTGTAAAGTATCTCCAGGAGTATTGTATAAAACAATAGCTTTTGCTCCGTGTGATTTAGCTGTAGCCATAATTTTGGAAATACCAAATGTACCGCGAGCAATGAGGACAACTTTTCCTCTCACATCTATAGGAGCACCATTACTAGTCGGACCATTCCAATAAAATGATTCACCACCAGATCCTACATTTACCATTTGCAATGTTTGACCTTCAAAGTCTGCAATTTTATCAGTAAGTCCTTGGGCCGCTAGTTTTAGATCAACTGGTAAATCTCCTGTTGAAGCATGTAATGTTCCAATATAAGTCGGAATTGTGACAGATGTGTCACTCGCCCCAACTGTAATAGCTAAAGACGCATTCCCAGGTGCACCAAGTGAATACATTCTGTCTCCAGAGTTTCCTGCTGCGACAATAGCTGTTACCCCTGCAAGTACTGCATTATTAACTGCAATACTCGTAGGATACAATGGATCGTTGTAATTTGCACCAAGAGACATACTAATTATGTCCATTCCATCTGATACTGCTTTTTCGATTCCTGCCAAAATGGCTGTTGTCGAACCAGTTCCGTATGGGCCTAGTACACGGTATGAATAAATGTCAGCATCCGGTGCAACACCTTCCACTGCATAGTCTGTATCGTTTTTTCCTTGTCCGGCAATAATTCCGGCTACATGTGTCCCATGCTCAGTATAATACGATCCACCGTTTTCTAATTCAGCCTTTCCAGACTTCTTCCAATCATCATATGTTGTTTCCATTGGATCATTATCGTTATCAACAAAATCATATCCGCCTTTAAAAGCACCTTTTAAATCAGGGTGATTATAGTCGATACCTGTATCTAGAATGCCAATTTTCACACCTTTTCCTGTATAGCCTTCTTCATGAAGTTTTTCAATACCAGGAAATGTAACCATTGTATGGGTTACAGCTTGCTTAGTAGATTCCTCATGGCTAACAGGCGGCTCTACTTGAACTTGCATATCACTCCAGACAGTTTGTACTGCGCTAGATTTAAGAAGTATTTTTACTTTGTTAGCTGGGAGTGTCATTGAAACTCCATTAAATGCTTGTTTGTATGATCGTTTAATACTGTATGGATTTTTTTTAGATTTTAACTCGCTGCTGAAAATTGTTTTTAAATCTTTTTGGAACGTTTCGTGTGAAGCTTCCACTTTTGTTTGTGCATCTCTTGCTGATAAGGTTTCACCGTCTGCTTCTGCCTCTAATACTGCAGTCTTTTGTGGCTTTTCCTTAAACTCAACAATGACAGAAATAAGCTTGTCACTTTTTTGATCGATTTCAGGAGATAATTGAAGTCCCTCTTTGTCACTTAATTTCAATTGCTTAATTGCTTCACGCTGTTCTGGAGTCAGATTTGCCAAAACTTGTTCGATTGATGTTGATGATTTTGCGCTAACAGCGGCATTATTGCTGACGCTTGGTAAAGTGTTAAGCAGAACTCCCGTGCTGAGCGCAAAGATTGCAGTACTCTTTACAAACTTCTTCCTCATATCTCTCTCCCCTTTTTACCGTGTTGGTTACATCTTAATTATTAGCTATAACTTTCATATAAGGCTCCATTTCTCTGAATAACAAAGAAGTGATGCTTAATTTGCCACTTGCATCTCGCCTCCTTTTTTAAATTTGTAAAACAAAGAGAAAACTTAGTTGAAATAAAGTAGTGTTCTGGAATACCACTATTTCTAACAATCATAGAAACTTTTCAGAATATTGTCAATATTTTTTAATAAATAGAAGTGTTTTTAGATACCACTAATTTCCCAATGCTATTTTTCAGTAATTAATCTTTAAAAAAAGGTTTAATATTAGGTTGAAAATTGGAAAATAAGTAACTTGATTATTTTTATTATTCTAGTAGTATTTAAATATACTCACATTTATTAGCGTATAAAGAAACTTACATATATTACATCTGAATTATTGTAAACGGAGGTACATATGGTTGAACTTCTAAAAAAAATAGGATTATCTGATCTTGAAGCACGCTGTTATTTAACACTTCACGAAGAGCCGGGAATATCTGGTTATGAGGTTGCTAAAAGAGTGTCGGTATCTCGAACTAATGTATATTCCGCTTTGAGATCTTTAACGGATAAAGGTGCTTGTCGGTGCATTGAAGGAGATCCAGTTCGTTATGATGCTGTTCCTATCGAGCAATTAGCGAAACATTTACAAACTGAATTTGAACAGGTGACAAAAGTATTAGTAAATCGATTAAAGTCTCCACCAAAAATTGCATCATCTTTTTATAACTGGCAAGGGGAAAAGCAGCTCGCAACAACAATCCATCGAATAATCGCAAATGCAAAAGATTTCATTATTTTAGACATATGGTCAGAAGATTTACATTGGTTTGAGGAGGAGTTGCTTGATGCTGAAAAAAGAGGTGTTAATGTCATACTCATTACTATAGGGGAATGTCAAACACTACTTCAGAACATTTTTGTCCACATACGAAGCGATGATTGGAGCATTTCTAAATTAAGGAATTTTTCAATCTTATGCGATTCTCATATAGCATTACTTGGTGGTTTTGGTGGGCCCACAAAACTCTCTGCTTTAGAGACCGATCATCCATCAGTAGTTGGAATGCTTAAAACTGCTTTTTATCATGATCTAATCATGCAGCATATTGAAAAAGATTTTGAAGCAGAACTACTTGAAAAGTATGGTGAAAAATACCAGAGAATATTAGAATTCTATTCCAAAGAGAAAGGCTGGAATATATAGGCAAAAAGCTTATTTATTACTAAACTTTTAAAGGATTAACGCGAGCACTCTTTCATTCATTGGTTTACAAATTCACTTCAAATTACACATGAACCGACCCATATTAATTAAAACTTGGTTATAGAGTAACTTGAATATAAAAAAGCAATCCCCAAAAATGTAAAAAATACCCTATAGAATAGACACTTGAAAACAAGGTCACTATTCTATGGTATTTTTTTATACATACTGCCAGTTTGCTCAATTGAGTAGGAGGGGCGAAATTTGGTTTAAATTAATGTACTCGTGAAGTTTCTGTGCAGTCTTTGTGCAATGAATAATATATTACAAAAAATGGAAATAGCTGAAAATAAAGAAAAAGCCCAAACCCTTGATACACTTAGGTTTGAGCCTTCTCATTTGTATGATCCCAACTGGACTTGAACCAGCGACCCCTACCCTGTCAAGGTAGTGCTCTCCCAGCTGAGCTATGGAATCGTAATTTAAATGTAAATTAATTATAAATTTTGATAATAATGAAGTCAAATCTTTTCATCGACATTTTTAGCAAGTTTAATTCGAAGCACATCAAGAATAACAGTTTGATGTGCTTCTTTAGTTATTACATTATTTGTTCTTCCACCGAAACATTTACTTGTTTACCTTTCATAAACAAGCTTAGTAAAAATGAGATAAATAAGATGCTTGTAGAAAATACGTATAAAGAATTGATACTATATTTATCTATTAAGAATCCACCTAGCATCATACTAATTGGTGCAGTAATGGCTGATAGAGTTGAGAAAATCGCCATGACTCTTCCATAGTATTGTTTGTTTACAACCTTTTGTACGTATGTTAAGACTGGAATCAGCATCGTAATATTGAGCATGCCGCTGCCAATAAACACGACAATTAATAGAGTTAAGTAGATTGTATAAGATAGATATTTCGTATCATACAGACTAAAAAATAGAAACTGGCTTACGATTGCTAAAAACATAATACTAAACGCTATTTTTAATAGCTTAAAAGGATTTTCTGCAATTTTTAGCTTTGGTAGGATTAGCGTTCCACACACCCCACCTAGTGCTGAAGCAGAGTAAAGATAGGATAAATGCATTTCTGGTGCATGAATGTATTCCTTCATTAAAAATGGTAAAAGTACAGATTGAATCGGACCATTTGCTAGATTAATAATGTTAACCATTACTAATAACCATAAAATTGGTTTGTTTTTCAAGAATATATACACGATTCCTTCCTTTAATTCGCTGAATACATTCTTGTTTTGTTTTCTTTCTTCTTGAATTGAATTTTCCTTAATAAACGTTGCTCCTAGCCCTGAGAGGAGATATGAAATCCCATTAATAAATACAAGTATCGTAGGACCTAAAACTGCATACATGATTCCTGCTAATAGAATTCCAAAAACATCTTTAATACTATAAGTTAATGACATTAGTGAATTCGCTTTTAATAAGTCCTCTTTATTAACGATCGATGGAACTAATGCTTGTGAAGCTGGTGCAAATAACGCTCCATTAACAGCGATCACAAATGTGGTGAAATAAAGTACGTATAAAATCAATTGTTTATCATCGATTAAAACCATAGTAAGACCACAGCCTATAACGGCAATACCTCTAATGAACTCCGTTACATAAATAATTTTCACTCGATTCCACCGATCAGTATATACGCCTCCTAAAGGTGTTAAAACTAACCAGGTTACCGCTCCAATCATACCGTAAAATGATAATTGAAGTGCTGAATGAGTTAAGTGAAGAATATATAATCCAATTGCAAAATTGAAAAGTACATCACCGATACTTGAAGCAAATGTGCCACTAAAAAAATAAAGGAAATTTTTGTTTTTTAAGATGTTAAACATTCACATCCCCCCTGTTCCTCATTATAGAGCACAAGGGTATAGTTTGATATGCAGCAGTCGTGAGAAATAACAGCTCCAATAAACCACCTAAAAGACTAAATGAACGGTAAAATTCTCACAATCGATTATTTTTTAATTTTAAGTAACCTTGTTTATAGAAACGATTACTTTCAATAAAGTAGTTCCATATGTCCTCTATCATTAAATCATTCAATAAATTTTGGTGACCCTCAAGATCATATCGGTTTTTTACTTCATCAATCTTTTCTTTGCTAATTACCTCATTTGCATTAATCAATTCAAAAATTCCATATAAGTATTGATAGTACTTATCTACAAATACTACACTTTCAACTTGTATGCTCGCATCAAATTCATTTCGATATAAATACGTTAAAATCTGTATCAAACTTGAATACTCACTTAATGTTTGATCTGTATTAAATAAGGTTTTAATGTGATTAAATAAAGTGGTTGCATTCTCTTTCTTCTCTTTTATTTGTATGTATAAAAAGAGAGTCAGTGTGGTAATTAAGATTTCATTTCGGTTTATTTTTTGAGCGTATAGTATAGCTTTTTCGAAGTATGCTTCATATAAATCTTTTGAACCTAATTGATAGATTAATAAGCCTTGAAATTGATGGATCAAGCTAACACATATAATATTAACTTCTTCTAAATAAAAACTTAAAGCTTTCTCTGCATAGATGACTGCACCATAATAACTTCCTAATTTAAAGTCTACGTTGGCTAAGAAATAATATAAATGCCCTGATTCCATTGATTCCTTTGCTCGTTCTAATTTTTCTTTTGCTCTAATAAGATCCTTCTCTTTTACAAGTAAATTGATAGCCTCATAAAAAAAGTATCGATGCTTTTGAACCTTATTTAATAACCCCTCAACACTTTGAATCGTCTTTTTTGCTTTTTGAAATCGATCTTGATGATTCGTTCCACAGTAGAATGCGAGCTTCGCTATGTAATAATCGATGATTAAAGGCGAGTGAATTAATTTATTTTCGTTACTTTCTAATGATTTATAAATCTCTCTAGACTTTATAAAACCATTTAGATTTAATTCTTCAAAAAATGAGACAAGCTTATCTTTATTATCTTTTACAAAGTGATACTCATCCGTGTATTCAATATGTAACTCTTGAAAAATTAAACGAATCATTTCTAAACTCGGTACAACCTCACCGTTTTCTATTTTACTTAAGTAAGATGGCACGCAAATCCCTTCACTTAATGCTTGTTGACTCATATTTTGATTGATTCGATTAATTTTAATAATCGAACCTAATACTGTTAGATTTTCTTTTTGAATTAAAAGCTTCAGGTTGTTCATTAATACCACCTCGTTTCCTGTCTAAATCTCAAAAATTATTTGTCTATGTATCCAGAACTAACATCGGTAAATTCATATTGTTAGCTCTTTTTCCTTACTTCAGAATATTCCGCAGACGTACTATTCTTTTTATTCACTGTAGTTGAGGTACTTGTATTCTTTCTCTTTCTTTTCTTTCTTCGTTTTTTGTTCTTTTTCTTCTCTAGTTCTTTTTCCATCTCTCGCAATCTTGCTAATTCTCTTTGTTCAGAAACAGCCGAGATAATAGAACCACCTGCTTGAATCCAGCTACCACTATACTTTACTAATTCACTCAGCTGAGCACTCATTTTAATATGTTCACTAATTGTATATTCTTCACTTTCAATCGCATATTCCAAGACTGACAATCCATCTTCCTCTTCTAACTCTCCATATTCGCCAATTAATACTTTCTCATCGATAATCTCCAAATCAATTAATGCAGCAATAGCCTGCAATGTATTTCCTAATGACTGCAATAGGTTTCCAATAATGCCTAAAGGTACTTCTCCATTTGGAACGAGTTCAAGGAATTCAGCAATCGCAGCTAGTAACCCACCAAAAGCTTGTTGGCCGTTACCTGTTACATTTAATCTTAATTTCTTAACCTCGTCATCTTTTGTATTGATACTAAATAATACTGTCACATTCCCTGATGCTTGTATTACTTCCCCTGCTTCTTCTAATTTAAAGTCATCAGATGCGCCAACTTCAATTATATTCCCAATGGCTTGAAATGAATTTCCGCCGAAATCTAATTGTTCACTTGCGTAATCCCATCTTTTCTTATCTTCACCCTTTAAACTCCTCAGTGGTGTACTACCGATTGCAGCCGCAATGGTCCCAAGGGCGGTAACCCATGATCCTATTACCACAACTTTTTGGTTAGTCAATTTTCTAGCCACCAATCCTTGAAAAGTCAATGTGACATAGTATATTCAACCATGTTACCTAAACGTTCCAAATGGATCGTGAGAAAATACACTTTCGATTATTTTCTTAAAAAAGGCTCATTTCTAAATGATTGTTATTTTTAAAAGTTTTTTAAAGTAAACTATAAATAAAGAAAAAGATTGGAACGTAAGGTGCGAGACTCCTGTGGGAGTAGCGGGACAGATGAGACCCCGCAGGCGTGCCGAGGAGGCTCATCGCCCGCCCCACGGAAAGCGAGCATCCTGGAGTAGAAATCTACAATTCTCCATGTTTACTAGCAACAAAGTTTACGAAGACAGCCTAAAAAAAAGATTATCCAATTTTCGATTTAAAAAATTCAATTTTCGTTTTCTCACCAACTATGAAAATAATATCTCCACTCTCAAAACGAACATCACCTATATTTGATACGATTGGTTCACCATTACGTATGATTAAAACAACATTAATACTATATTTCATTGAAAATCCAATTTCCCTTAATGTTTTACCAATTAATATATCTGGAATAACTGTTTCAACCCCGGCAACATTTTTTGTGATTTCAATGTATTCAATTATTCCACTCATTGCTTCTAATCGTGCCGCTTTGTGACCTGCCTCTTCTTCAGGATAAATAACTAAGTCCGCTCCAATACTTTCTAATATCCCTCCAACTTCACGATTAATCGCTTTACAAACAATTCTTTTTACGAGCCTTTCTTTCAATCTTCTTGTTATTAAGATCGATGTTAATGGATCACTTCCAATTGCAACAAAGACCGCATCAAATTGTGTCGCATTTAAGTCCTCAAGTAATGCCTCTTCACGTAAATCACCAATTACGCCATATTCTGTATATTCTTCAAGTTCCTCTAAAGTACTTTTTTCTTTATCACATACGACAACTTCATGTCCTAATCGATCTAATTCTTTTACAATCCCTCGTCCAAATCTCCCTGCACCAATTACTAAATATTGCTTTACCATTAGGTCACTCCTCTATCCAATCGCTAAGTCTTTTTCAACATATTTAATCTTTTGTTTATCCACTCTTAAGACAAAATAGATCAACGTAAAGATACCTATTCTTCCTATAAACATCAGTAAAATTAGAATAACTTTAGTCATACTATGTATGTTTGTTGTAATCCCTAAAGAAAGTCCTGTATTTGTGATTGCTGATATCACTTCTAACAATATTAAATCTAATGAATATGACTCAATGATTGTAATAAAAACTGTTGCAAAAAAGATTAAAAACAAAAAGCTCATTGCAATTACAAAGGCACGATCTACTACAGTTCTTTTAATCGTTGCTCTAAAAATAATGGTGTCTTCCTGTGATCTTATCACGGCGATCATCTTCGCTACTAGGACTGAAACAGTCGTTAAACGAATACCACCTGCTGCACTTGACGAAGCACCACCAATATACATCAGCATTAAAATAATCAATATAGCTGGTAAGGTTAAGTGTGCAATATCAAGTGGAGCAAAGCCCCCATTACGAGTCGTTACCGATAAAAAAATAGAATTTGTAAGTTTATCAAATGTAGATAAATGTTTAAATGCATTGTTTTTTTCTAATAGCCAAAAAAGAACAGATCCAATAATCATAAACGAAAAATGGAGCCTCATATTAATTCTTGTGAACAATGACTTCTTCTTTTTATATGAAAAAATATATTCCATAATTGTTGGATAGCCTAATCCCCCTATAAAAATAAGTGCTGCAGTCACAAATAGTACAACATTATTCTTCTGAAACGATATTAGGCTATTGCCAAATAAATCAAATCCAGTATTTGTAAAACTGGCAATAGAATGAAATGAAGTAACGAGAATAGCCTCTGGTATGGTGTTAAATTGATTTTTAAACTGACCGTAAAATATTAAACCACCAATGAATTGAAAAATAAGAGAAGTAAATAAGACGGATAAACTTAATCTCCTAATTGATTTCATACTGCTCTGATTTTGGTCTTTAGATAAAACAAGCAAGTTTGAGATTGTCATCCTTTTACCGATTACCATAAATCCATAGCTTATAAATACAACGATGCCAATTGCACCAATTTCCATTTGGATCATCAGCAAAAGCTTGCCCCATATATTAAATGTTTCTACAAGATTTACTGTTGTTAATCCAGTCACACTTATTGCACTCGTTGAAACAAATAAACTATCTATAAATGAAAGATTAGTAATTCTAGTAAATGGCATTGAATAGAGACTTGCAAAAACGAATGTAATTAAAATATAGGCTATAAACATGTAATGAAGTGGATTTTTTTGTTTCTTCCTTTTTTTCATCTAATACTTTTCTCCTTCTAAATTTCCTCATGAAAATTTATGGAATAAATTGTTAATTTCATTCACTTTCTATTCTACCTATTTTCAAATAAAAATAAAAAACTTTTAAATCAATTAAGTTAAATTGATTTAAAAGTCTATTTGAAATTACTTTACTTTTCGATTAAGCTGATGTTGTGTTATTTGTTTCAATTTGTAGTGACGATACATCTTTTTGTTGGCGAATTAAATACAAAAATACACTTACAATTACGATTGTTCCGCCAATAAGTTGAAACGTTGACAACATTTCATGAAGCAAGAAAAATGCTAAAATAGAAGCACCAACAGGTTCACCTAAGATACTCATTGAAATGGTTGTTGCATTTACATAATTTAATAAATAGTTATTAATGATATGTGCTAACGAAGGAATAATTGCTGACGCGATAAAAATCAACCAATCTTTTGATTCATAATGAAAGAAGTTATCCACTGTAACTAGATTATAAATTGTTAAAAATGCCGCCGAAAAAGCAAAAACCCAGAAACTATATACCCAATGCGATGTATTTTTAACAGTTGTTTGTCCAACCATTAAATAGAGAACAGCTGCGATTACACTTAAAAATGATAAGATATCACCTTTAAATGCTGTCATACTTAAACCTATATCACCAAAACCAATTAAAAACACACCGATAATTGCTATAATCATACATATTTTCGAATGAATGGATGTTCGTTCTTTAAAAACAAAATAACCGAGAATCATCGCTACAAGTGGTTGAAGAGCTAAAATAATTGTTGAACTTGCAACTGATGTAAATACTAATGAACCATACCAAAGAATAAAATGAACTGCTAACATTAATCCGCCTAGAGCAAAAGATTTATAATGTGATTTTTCTAAGGCTTTTAATTCGCTTTTGCGCTTTAATACGATTGGTAGCATCCATAAACATGTAAACCAGAGGCGATACATACTTAAAACAGATGGAGATGCATCTGTCCATTTAGCTAATATAGCAGAAGTTGAAATGGCAATGATTGATATAATTAATAAGGAGATCATTGCATTCGGTTGTTTTTTGTTCATGTTTCACCTCGATTTTAACTTTTTTTGTAAGCGCTAATTCTTTTTACTTTTCATAATTTTTTCAATGAAGTAACATTAATTATATCATCCTAGTGAATAGAAGAGGAGACATTTTATGATTCAACAAACAAATGGTACTAGAGAAGAACATACTCTTTTTAGTACGCATATTCAAAAAGAAATTACATTTACAATATACTATTCAAGCCAGTACACTCCGTTAATAAAACATCACCTTTTAATTGCCCAAGATGGCCAAGATTATTTTAACCTTGGGAAAATTCATCGTGTGATCGAAAAACTAACAAAAGAAGGATCTATCCAACCTACCATTATTGTAGGCATTCCTTACTCTTCTCCGGAAGAACGTTTTTCTTTATATCATCCATCCCAAATTGGACAAAGAAATTATATTCGCTTTTTAGCTGAAGAGTTACTTCCATATTTAGATAATCATTTACCTTTACTTGGATTAGCACATAGTAGAACTTTAATCGGAGATTCTCTTGGTGGAACAGTTTCATTACAAGCAGCCTTTACATATCCAAATACTTTTGGACAAGTCATCATGCAATCTCCTTTTGTAAATGAAGATGTGACAGACTTTTTAAATAAAATTAATTTAACGTCTATTTTATCAATCATTCAAACAGTGGGAAAACAAGAAGACAATGTTTTTACGCCGAGCAAACAGTGGGTCAACTTTGTAAAAGATGGATTACATTTAAAAGAAATGCTATCTAAATTCCCAGTAGAATTACAGTATTTTGAGTACGATGGTGACCATACTTGGACGAATTGGGAAAAACAATTAGAGGATCTATTAAAAAATAGTCTAGCCAAATAAGTCGTTGAACTTATCGATTTTCTAAAAATTTGGTATAATTAAAATTAGTTATTCTTTTATATAGTTAATTATTAATAATTAAAATATAAAGTTTCGAAAACAGGAGGTAATATTTATGAAATGTGGCGTTGTTCTTTTCCCATCTAAATTCGTTCAAGATAAGGCTAATGAGTATAGAAAACGTTTTGATCCAGCTTATACGTTAATTTCTCCTCATGTGACATTAAGAAGTGGATTTGAATTAAATGAGGATCAGCTTCCAAATGTTATTGCTCAACTGCATGAAGTTGCTAAACAAATTGAACCATTTGATTTGGAAATTAATAAAGTTAGCTCTTTTGCACCTGTAAATAATGTCATTTATTTTAAAGTTACACCTGTAGAAGCTCTTAAGGAGCTTCACTTAAAAATGCACACTGGCGCATTTCCTGAAACAAAAGAATATGCTTTCGTTCCTCATATTACAATTGGTCAAAAATTACAAGATGCTGAATTCTCGGATATTCTAGGACAGCTTAGTATGATCCAATTCTCATACAATGAAAAAGTTGATAGTTTTAAACTAGTTTATCAATTAGAAAATGGTGCTTGGGAAGTTTATGAAACATTTAAATTAGGTGCGAAGAAATGAACATTCGTACAATAGTTGCAGCAACAGATAAAGAAATTCAAGACGCTTTAAATGTTCGAATTGACGTTTTTGTTGAAGAACAACAAATTTCAAAAGAATTAGAGTTTGATGGATTAGACGATGAATGTATTCACTTTGTTTCCTACAATGGTGAGCAACCGATTGCTGCAGGACGTCTTCGAAAGATTGAAACGACTGGTAAAGTACAACGAATTTGTGTACTTAAAGATTATCGCGGTAAACAAATTGGGAATGAAATAATGAACTTAATCCATAAAACGGCTAAAGAACATGGTATGGATCATTTAGTCCTTCATGCTCAGGAGTCTGCGATACCTTTTTATGAAAAATTAGGCTATCACATTTCTTCTGAACGTTTTTTTGAAGCTGGTATCCCTCACGCAGAAATGAAATACACTTTAAACTAATGGTAAAAGCTAAGATTACAAAACGTAATCTTAGCTTTTTTTTATTTATATTAGACTGTCTTCGTGAACTTATTGCTTAAAAAAAGTAATTCGTAGATTTCAACTGCAGGGTCTCAACGGTGCCGCTACTCCCACAGGAGTCTCGCATTTCCCGTTCATCATCTTCATTATTTACAGTTTGTTTTATAAACCATTTTAAAAACAACAATCTTTTAGAAAAGAGCCTTATATTAAAACATTTACATATCTTCCAATTCCAGTGATCTGACTAAAAGCTTTTTGAGTCTCAAAATCTTCAATTAAATTATTAAATTGTGTACTTTGATAAATTATCACAGCATTTTTAAATCTTCTTTCTTGATTGTTCTTGGAAAATTTTATTTTTGGAACTTTTGTAAACATAAATGGCGCTTGTAAAAAACCGCTTTTTTGTGCAGCAAAGTGATGATAAGTTGAGTAATGCAAAGGTGGAATATATCCCATTTTAATTCCCTCTTTCCTTTATGAAAAAATATACTTTTTTCCAATTAGACTTATTCACTGTTCGTACACAATTCTTTTTGGTAACATAGATGAGTCTGCTTTAAATTTCAAGGGGGAACAATATGAAACTAGCACGTTACCAAAACCAAACAATTAATTTACCAGAATTCCCTCGTTCTAGATATGAGGAAATATATCAAGCGAGTATCCGTGGTGAAGTTAAATGTATCCATTGTCATTCAAATTTGTATTTAACTTTATCCATATATGATATTCCTCATTTTAATCATACGAATAAAGAACAAAACATAGAATGCTTGAATGCTTCAATTGAAATAGAGAAAGATTTCGAACCAAAATCAGTTGAAAGCTCAGTCATCAATGAAACAAAAGATAGTGGTATTTTTAATCTGCCAATTCAGAGGTCGATTTCGTCTACTACTACAATTGAAAAAGTAGAAGAGGAAAAGTTTAATTCCAGATTACCTTTCTATCATATTCCTCCTTATCAAAAAAATGAAAGTCATAGTAGTAATCAAATAATTAACCAAATGTCTTTAGACGAACAACAGTGGAAAGCTGTCACACACTCTGGTTCCCCTTTACTCGTACTTGCTGGAGCAGGAAGTGGTAAAACACGTGTAATTACTACTCGAGCAATGCATTTAATGAATAATGGTACATTGCCTCGTGAAATGATGCTTGTTACATTTACTTCAAAGGCATCCTTAGAAATGAAAGAACGTATGAAAAGTTTTGGTTTTCCGATTCAGCAAATGGAAATCGGGACATTTCATAGTATCTTCTATAAAATGCTTTTACGCTTTGATCGTGATAGATGGGATTCTAGTCGGTTAATTAAGTCTGATTTTCAAAAGGAGATTATGCTAAAGCAAATTGGAAGAAGACTTGAAATAGACGAAAAGTCATTTGCATACGATCAAGCGATTCAACAAATTGGCTTATGGAAGAATTCATGTATGTATCCACACGAAATTCGTTCCGCTGATGCATGGGAAGCACAAGTTGCATCCCTATATGAGGGCTATGAATCGATAAAAAAGGAAAATGGTCAATTTGATTTTGATGATATGCTTTTAGGTTGTTATGAAATGCTAAATGAGAATCCTGAGTTACTTACTCATTACCAAAATCGATTTACATGTTTATTGGTTGATGAATTTCAGGATATTAATAAAATACAATTTAATATCTTAAAAATCCTTTTTCAACATACAGAAAATATTACTGCAGTTGGTGATGATGATCAGTCAATTTATGCTTTTAGAGGCAGTGATCCAAAGTTTATTTTAGACTTCAAAGAGTATTTTACCGGTGCTAAAATCTATCATTTAAGTGAAAACTACCGATCATCTCATGGGATTGTCTCACTAGCAAATGAAGTAATAAAACCTAATAAAAATCGATTTGTAAAATCAATGCATGCTCAATATGATTCTGATAAAGTTCCTTCTTTTTTCTTTCCATATGATGAAGAGGAAGAAGCTACTATGATCATTAGCGATATTAAAGAGAAGATTAGTAATGGCGCACATCCGTCTCAATTTGCTATTTTGTATCGAACAAATACGGCATCTAGAGCAATATTTGAACGTTTAATAGCTACAAGCTTACCATTCACTATCGATCAAGATGGCGACTCATTTTATGATCGTCCAATTATCCGAAAAATGATTTCTTTCTTATTATTAATAGAGGATGAAGACCATCAATCTGCTTTAAAAGAAATACTCCCTGTATTTTTTCTAAAGCAACAAGCTTTTCAAGAGGCTAAAATGAATAGTGTCCTTCAAAACCTTTCATTTTTAGAGGCATTTACAACAATAAGTAGTGCCGCTCCCTTTCAGCTTAAAAAAATCGAAAAGCTTATTAGCGTATTACGATACTTAAAACGAGCTACACCTTTAGAAGCTATTGAACGAATCGAAGAAAGTCCGGCATTTGTTGACTACATTAAGAAACGTGGGAATGAGTCAAATAAAATCGAAAGACCTTCTGATGATTTAAGAGATTTAAAGGTAGTCAGTAAAAATTTTAAATCAATTCGAGAATTTGTTGATCATGCATTTCATATTGCAGCTAAGTTTAAAGAATATAAACAACAAAAAAACAAGTCTTCTAATGGCTCTATTTCCCTTTTAACTGCTCATCGATCCAAAGGGCTAGAATATGACTTTGTATACATTCTTGGCGCTGTAGATGGTGGATTTCCACATGATTATGCATTAGAGTCATTAAAAAATGGTTCGATCGATCAATTAGAAGAAGAACGCCGTTTATTATATGTGGCATGTACTAGAGCAAGAAAATTATTATATTTATCAATTCTTCAAAAACGAAGAGGAAAAAAAGCCAATCCATCAAGACTAATTAAAAGATTTATTCGTAAAGTCACCGATTAACTTAATAGGCATAAAAATAAAGGTGAGCATAGATTGCTCACCTTTTTCAAATTGGTTTTTATAACTAGCGAGTTGTTCTTCTTCCACTGCCACAACCACAGCCTTGTTTTTTTACATATCCATCGGGTTGACTTTGTTGTGTATATTGATTATTTTGTACTTGATTTGTTTGTTGCATTTGCTGTTGTTGTTGCATTTGTTGCCATTGTTGTTGTTGGATTTGCTGCCATTGAAATGGTGTATATTGCCCCTGTTGTTGATTATACATAGCTTCCCTCCTAAAAAAAGTATTCTTCTTAGTATATGAAAGGAATAATTAATCGTTCAGACAAATATCACAGACTTAGCCTATTAACAATTGTTTCTATGACTCCTGCGGCACCAGCTATCGATAATAAAATGATTACAATTTCTCCCACATGTGGAAATAATACATATATTAATAGTAAAAACGCTGTACACCACATCCCACTACACCAAGTGCAACTTAATAATTCTCCAATAAAATATTGAATACCTTTACCTTTTATTTTAGTATATGTGACGGGCATCCCATCTTCTTCTATAATGATCTCATCAATAAACGGACTTCTAAGAAATGATGTTATTTTATCATGAACGACTAGTCTAGTTAGTCGAAAACTGGCAAGTGTTAGAAGGACTAACAATAACCACGTCATATTAATCATTTAGATAGCCTCACTCTTCAATATATATATATTTCATATTGCTAATTGTGAAATTTTTCATACTACTAACGCCATATACCTTTTTTTGATTTCTATCTTTTAAGCCCATTTATCCAAAAAGCAAAAATCAGCAGTAACCGATTTTCGCCACTTTAATATCATATTAATGTAATATCCATCTTAAATGATAAGGAGTGAAAAAGATGAGTTGCAAAGATAACCACAATAGAAGAAAAAACAACTGCGTTTGTGACGTTGTAAAATTCATAAATGAATTACAAGATTGCGCAACACACAGTTGCCCAACAGGTTGTGATGTTCCATTCTTAGGTGCTAACCCAAATGTACCACTTGCAAATACTCGCCCTTTCCTATTGTATTTAGCAAACGGTGAATTGTTTAGAGTACCGGCATTCACAAACAACAGAAACCAAGGTCAAGATGATAATAAAGATGGCAACAACAAAAACAACAATTGTGTTGATACAGTTGTGTTCCGTGTTGAAAGCGTAGATGATTGTTGTGCAGTTTTAAGAGCATTAGTTCCAGCTGACAATAATAATAACAATAATAAAAATGATAATAATTCTTTCTGCGATTTAGTAGGCAATCTGTTCTTCGCTGCTTCTAACACTTGTGTTACTGTTGACTTAGATTGCTTCTGTGCAATCCAATGCTTACGTGACGTTCACGTTACAAATCTGTAAGAAATGTAAACTAAAAAACTATGGGTGGTAGATATCATTATCTACCACCTTTTTACAAGCTTAAATTCCAACCATTTGAATACTTTCTATATCTTTTAAAGGAATCTCAACATTATTATTTCTCGATGCGATCTTTACCGAAACATTTCCTTCGCTATATGCAATGATATAACCTATAAATAAATCATTATTTGTTCGAATACGACATTCGACTTTCGGGATATAATGAGGTTTATTAACCATAAACTGGACTTTCTCTTCGTTCGTCATCGCTTTAAATGGTTTTTTTACCCAGCCTGGATCCACTTGTTCTTGGTCAATCATTTCTTCATCTTCATCATCGAATTCATCGAACTCTTCTACTTCTTCATCTTCTTCATCTTCTACATACTTCGAGTCTACATATTCTTTCTCTTTCGTTTTTTGCTCTTGCTTACCTACTTTCACTACATAAGATTGTTGTATATTTAATTTGGCTTCTTCAAGGTCAGGTTGAGCAATGTATAGTAAAGGTTTTACTGCTTCTTTTGATTCTTTTCTTGCCATTGTTGTTCCTCCCTCGTAAGTGTGCTCTTATAAAATATATGTAAGGACAACAATTCTCATGTTAGTTTTTTTAGCATTGAATAAGCTTTCACTTACTCTTTTTGTATACTTTGCCCATCAACAATTGACTAATTTTATACATATTTGTAGAAATTGGACAAATATACTAGTACAAACAATTGACAGGGCACATATAAATACATTGTAACCGCACAGAAAAAACAAGGAGCGATGAAAAAGTGAATAAAGAGTTATTCTCAGTATTCGTAGGTAAAGGAGTTAAGATTGGTCGAGGAGGTCACGAATCTAAAGAAGGTTTGTTACTTGGTGCATATGATACGCATATTGCTCTTTTTACAGAGCAAGAAGGTGTAATTTATTACGCATATTCTCATTTGAAAAGTGTAACTTCATTTGCTAAAGGTAAATTAAGCTATGATGAGATGTATAATACGATTGAATTATTACCAAATGATAATTTTGTAGATTTATTAAATTCACAAGTTAGAGGATGGGTAAAAATTAATCGTGGTGGCCCTGACAAAGTAGAAGGTATTCTTCTTGATGCAAACAATGAATATGTAGAAATTTCTTTTAACGATGAACTAGTTTATATAGCTACTTATCATATTAAAAGTGTAAGTTTCGGAGAAAGATTTGAAGTTTACGAAAGAAGTAATACGACAAGCCAAACATTAAGAAGAAGAAAATAATGTTTAGATCGGTCGTTTTATACTTATAAAACGACCCTTTTTTTTACAATTATTTTTCATGCCATTCTAATTATGTGACTCATCGTGCCATTAATCTTGATTTTCTATTATGAAACATAAAATCATAATTTCGATAATTTATGTAGTAGTTAAAACTTATACTTAATTTTGAGTGGTACTTCCAAATTTTTAAATCAAAGGATGTATGATTACCTAAATATCATAAAGAGCTAACTAAAATCATACAGATATCATTTATTTTAGACAGGCACTAAAACAATTTGACTATCTTTAAATGAAACTATTTCTATAAATATAGACAAACTATCTATTCTACTAGATGAAATTCTAAATCTTTCTCATTTTTATAACAAACTATCATGACTATCATAACAATGTCTAAATATATGTAGATTCATATGGTTTATCTTTAAAGAAAGGAGAAAATCATGGCAAGTTTTAAAAATTTTCTCAACAAACAAGTTACAATCGAATTATCTGGCAAAAATCTTGTAACTGGTATCTTAATTGAAGTTGGAAATGATTTAATCGTTGTTTTCAATGGAGAAAATTTCCTCTATATTCCTCTGCTGCACATTCACCACCTTTCCGAAAGTTATATTGAAGAGTCTTACGGAACGGTTCCTTCATTACAAGAATTAGAACATGAAAAAGATGACTTATCTTTACGCAAAGTACTAACAGCAGCAAAAGGAATTTTCGTTGAAATTCAACTCTCAACCGATCAGTCTTTTCACGGATATATTACGACAATCATGAATAATTATTTTGTTTTTTATTCACCGATTTATAAAGTAATGTATATCTCATTACAGCATTTAAAATGGTTAACCCCTTATCTCACTGAACAAACCCCGTATATGTTAAGTAATAATTTACTACCTGTTAATCCTTCTAATATTCCACTAGCAAGAACGCTAGATGTTCAATTAAATAAGTTATTAGGTGAATTAGTCGTAATTAATAGCGGTGAGAATAATGAATATATAGGTAAACTCGATACAATTGATTCAAATTTTATACAATTAGTTACATCAAGAGGAGAAAGTCTATTAATAGGTCTACGTCATTTAAAAACAATATTTATCCCCTAAAATATTACACGTTCAATTAATAAAGGTGCCCAATTATGTGAATATCACAAATCAGGCACCTTTATTTTTTTGATGAATTAACCCATAATATGATAGCCAGAGTCTACATGAATATTTTCTCCAGTAATTCCTCTTGCTAAGTCACTAAATAAGAATAAAGCAGAATCTCCTACTTCTTCTTGCGTTACATTTCTACGTAATGGTGCTTTTTCTTCAATCTCTTTTAAGATTGAGTTAAAGTCTCCTACACCTTTTGCTGAAAGCGTACGAATCGGTCCAGCAGAAATAGAATTTACACGGATATTATCTTTACCTAAGTCATTTGCAAGATAACGCACTGACGCTTCAAGGGCAGCTTTTGAAACACCCATTAAATTGTAGTTTTGCATTACGCGTTCTCCACCTAAGTACGTTAAAGTAACAATACTTCCGCCTTCAACCATAACTTGCTTCGCTTCACGAGCAACTGCTACTAATGAATAAGAACTAATATTTTGTGATAATAAGTAACCGTCACGGCTAGTGTCTACAAAGTCACCTTTTAAATCTTCTTTGTTTGCGAAAGCGATACAATGAGCAACTCCATGAATCGTTCCCACTTGATCTTTAATAGAAGCAAAGCATTTTGCTAAGTCTTCATCACTTGTTACATCACATTGAACAAGAATGTTTCTTGGGTTTTCAAGACTATCAGATAATTCACGTACACCTTTTTCTAGTCTTTCATTTGCATAAGTAAAAATTAAATCTGCTCCTGCACTATGTAAAGATTGTGCGATTCCCCAAGCGATACTACGGAAGTTTGCAACTCCCATAACTACAAACGTTTTACCTTTTAATGATATCATAATTCCGCTCTCCTTTATTATTAGTTATTAGTAGTAGATACTAAAATAGTAGCACATATTATTTCAATTGGAAATAGTAAAGTTAGTTATTAAATTTATCACATAAATTTATAATTAAAAGTTCTTTTCTAAAAGTTGGTTGTATTTTAGCAGATTTTTTAAAAAGCATATCAGTATATAGAACTTGATTGGAGCGTAAGGTGCGAGACTCCTGTGGGAGTAGCTGAAAGGTGAGACCCCGCAGACGGAATTGCGACGAGGAGGCTCACCGTCAGCCCCACGGAAAGCGAGCATCCTGTAGCGGAAATCAGATAAACTCCTGCTAAATAGCAATATAGTTTACAAATTAAACTTAAGAAAATCATTAAATTAGTGACTGTTCGAAGTTTTGAATTCCTTTCATGACAAAAATAAACTATAATGATGATTGGCGTACATTAAAATTACCTATATATAGTCATACTAATAAAACATAATATAGAGAGGTGAGGACATGAAGGAAGACCGTACATCTCCCTTTCAAATTGATTTTAAATTACTTTTTATTCTATTTTGTATAGCTGCAGTTAGTTATTTAGCAATTACAAGTGCACAACCAAGCCTTCCTGCAAATCTAAGAAACATAAACTTTGCTGCCCAACAAATTAAATGGTATATCATTGGTTTCGTTGGAATTGCTGTCATAATGATAATTGATTTTGATCGTTATAAAAATGTAATCTGGTATATGTATGGAGTTGGTTTACTTCTATTATTAGGATTAGAATTTCATGTTCCAGGCGCTAAAACCATTAAAGGTGCAACTGCATGGTACAGTATTCCCGGTGTAGGTAATTTCCAACCATCAGAGTTAATGAAAATTTTCATGATCATTATACTAGGAACAATTATTTCAAGACATAATGAAACTTATGCAGTTCGCGGAAAAAGAGAAGATTTTCTACTCTTAGGTAAAATATTCGGTATCGCTTTACCACCATTATTACTTATTGCAAAGGAACCTGATTTAGGTAATACAATGGTTATGTGTGCCATTATCGCTACGATGATCTTAGTGTCTGGAATACGCTGGCGCTACATTTTAGGACTAGTTGGCCTTACTCTTGCACTAGGTTTATTCATGGTTTATCTTTTCTTATATCATTTTGACTTTTTTACAGCTCATGTATTAGAAGAGTATCAATTAAATCGTTTTTACGGCTGGTTAGCACCATATGAATATCCGTCTCAAGGATATCAGCTAACGCAAGCCCTAATGGCTGCTGGTTCAGGTATGTTATCAGGAAAAGGATATCATAATGGAGAAGCTTATTTCCCTGAGCCACATACCGATTTTATTTTTACAGTAATATGTGAACAATACGGATTTATTGGTGCAAGTATTGTAATTTCGTTCTTCTTCCTATTAATATATCGTATGATTCACATTGCTTTAGAGAGTAATGACAAATTCGGTAGTTATTTATGTGCTGGTGTAGTAGGTATGTTTACCTTCCAAATATTCCAAAACATTGGAATGACAATTGGTTTACTGCCTATCACAGGTATTACATTACCTTTCGTAAGCTACGGGGGAAGTTCACTTGCAACTAACCTTCTAGCAATTGGTTTTATTCTAAACGTAAGATCAAGAACAAATAAGTATATGTTTTAATTAAATTCGTAGGAACATATCGTTTGTTAGGTAAGCTTAAATTGCTTCTAACGTATAAAATTAAATGCGGACTTTAAACATTAAAAGGACCAATGAAGGTGAGAATTTACCTTTATTGGTCCTTTTTGAATTATGAAGAATTGCATATACTATCCTTAATCTATTTTGCCTGGAATATTTACTAATCTAAAATTTTATAAAAGGACTGATTTGATGAGTTATGATGTGATTGGAGATATTCATGGTTGCTATGATGAATTCGTACAATTGACTCGAAATCTTGGTTATTCATGGGTTACTGATGTACCAATTCACCCCGAGAATCGAAAATTAGTTTTCGTTGGAGATTTAACAGATCGAGGGCCAAAATCATTAGAAGTCATTAAAGTTGTTTACGAATTAGTTATGAAGCAGAAAAATGCATTTTATTCTCCAGGTAATCATTGCAATAAACTGTATCGGTATTTTCTTGGAAGAAATGTAAAAATTCAGCATGGACTCGAAACAACAGTAGCAGAATTAGACGCTTTGAATGGGAAAGAACGTCAACATATTCAGAATATGTTTATAAGGCTTTATGAGGCCTCTCCACTTTATCATGTATTAGATCATGGGAAATTAGTTGTAAGCCACGCTGGCATACGAGAAGATATGATTGGAAAGCATTCAAATAATGTTAAGACGTTTGTTTTGTATGGTGATATAAATGGAGAGGTATTACCAAATGGGATGCCTGTAAGAAAAGACTGGGCAAAAGAATATAAAGGGAAATCATTAATCGTCTATGGTCATACTCCTATAAAAGAGCCAAGAGAATTAAATAATACAATTAATATCGATACAGGTGCTGTATTTGGAGGAAAACTAACTGCATTATCTTACCCAGAGCTTAAATTTTCTTTTGTGCAATCAACTATGCCTTTAAATGAAGAAAAATTTAGCTACTATGAGGACTAACCGTAATTTCCAAATAAAAAAGTAGGTAACCTAAAGGTACCTACTTAATTACTGAATAAGCTGCGTCCGCTCTTCAGTTATTTTAGTTTCTTCCATCCCCATGGTAGAAACACTACATTTACTAAAATAAGCTATTAGACTACTATTGTCAATAAATTCTACAAAATTTAGACAAATAATCCACTTGACATATATGATAAAATTTCACTATTTCATTTGGCAGTTATTTGAGATTAACCAGTCGGATAAATCTTTTGGGAAACCGATTTCAAACAAATATTCTTTTTTTTCAATTGGATGTTCGAATGATAATTTAAAACTGTGTAGTGCTTGTCTATTCAACGAGTCAGTAGAACCACCGTATAGATCGTCTCCGACTAACGGATGCTGAATGTGTGACATATGTACACGAATTTGATGAGTCCTACCAGTTTCAAGTTTTAATTGGACAATAGAATATGCCTCAAACGATTGGATTACTTCAAAATGAGTAATTGCTTCTTGCCCTTCATCCGAAACTTCTCTTTGGATTATACTATCACACTTTCGTGCAATTTTTGCCCGTATAGACCCCTCTTTTTGATCCAATATCCCATGGACAATTGCCATATACTTTCGACTAACACTTTTTAATTCATTTTTTGAAAATAAGTAATGAATATAACGATTTTTTGCGATTAGCATTAAACCCGATGTATCTTTATCCAGACGTGTAACAATATGAATGGTTGATTGAAGACCAATCTTATTATAATAATGTAAGATGCCGTTAGCTAATGTCCCTGTTGGATGTTCTCTTGAAGGAATACTAGGAATACCAGCAGGCTTATTTACGATTAATACAGCGTCGTCTTCAAAGATTATTTCAAATGGGACATCCTCAGAAATCAAATCTTCACTCGGCTTTTCGATTGGAAAGCATACAGTAATAATATCCTTTTCGTTTACTACGGATCGAACAGTCTTTTCTAACCCATTAACTGTTATTTTTCCACCTTGAAATTTAATATCGGTAAGCGCACGTTTAGAGAGTTCCTTTAATTTTAGGAACTCTCTTAAGAGCATACCATCATGTTCATTGTGTGCTTCCCATGTTAATCTAAACTGTTTCATTTCTTCACCTATTCTTTTACAAAAGAATCCACTACTCGTTTCCAAAATGGGAAAGGTCTAAAACGAGCAAAGCGTACTTTTTCTTGTGCAACTCGGCATTGAATCGATTTCACGTCTTGATGAACAATTGTTTTATGATCTAATGTAATTTGAAAATTGGCATTTCGTACTGGTTTAAGTAGACATGTATGATGTTTTGGTAGTACAAGCGGTGAACCTATTGTACGGAAAACACGATTATTAATCGAAGCCATTTCAGCAATTTGAATTGCTTCAATCGATGGATGAATAATCGCTCCACCTAATGCTTTATTGTAAGCAGTACTGCCTGAAGGTGTAGAAATACAAAGTCCATCACCTCTAAAAGTTTCAAAATGTTGACCTTTTATTTCAACATCAATTACTAAAGTACCTTCAAGTCCTTTAATCGTACATTCATTTAAGGCAAGTGTTTGTGTTTCTTTACGACCGTCTTTATAACGGATGATCACTTCCAATAGTGGATATTCCACCACTTGGAAAGGAGTTTTAGCAATAGCGATAACTAGCTTTTCAACTTCACTTGGTACCCAATCCGCATAAAACCCTAAATGACCAGTATGAACACCTACAAAAGACACTTTATCTAATAGATGTGTATATCGGTGAAATGCATGTAGTAACGTTCCATCTCCACCAACCGATATAACAATCTCTGGTTCAGCCTCATCATATTTAAAATTAAAACTCTCTAAATAATCCTTCATACGCTTAGTAAGATTATTAGATTCCTGATCACCCTTTGACATTATAGCGAATTTCATTTTCTCGCCCTTTCCTTATTGGTCGTTTTTTTTCGAGAATTCAGCTTGTGCTTCTTGTATTTCCCCTCTAATAAGCGACATCTCTTCATCAAGTAAAAATGCTGCTTCAGCTGCTCGTTGTAATCGCTCAAGAATGTTTTCAGGGTATTGCCCTTTATATTTATAGTTTAGTGAATGCTCAATCGTAGCCCAGAAGTTCATCGCAAGCGTACGTATTTGAATTTCAACAAGAACGTTCCTTTCTCCTTCAATCGTTTGAACAGGATATTCTACTACTACATGATAAGAACGATATCCACTCTTCTTTTTGTTCGTTATATAATCGCGTTCTTCTACAATTTTAAAATCTTTCCGTTTTCGAAGAAGCTCAACTACAGTTTTAATATCTTCAACAAATTGACACATCATTCTCAGACCAGCAATATCTTGTAATTCCTCATTTAACTTTGATAATGGAATTCCCTTTTTGATCGACTTATTAACAATACTATGAATAGGTTTAACACGGCCTGTAACGAATTCGATCGGTGAATGTTGACTAGTCTCTTCAAACTGCTTTCTTATGCCTTTTAACTTGATTTTCAATTCACTTACTGCCTGTTCATAAGGTGCTAAAAAACTTTCCCATTGACCATTCATTTAAATCACCACCAACTTACTTCTCTTCTAAAAATACCTTTTGAATTTGTTTTACAAATTCTTCCCCATAATTAAAGTTACCCTCTACATTTTGAACTAAATATGTTAGCTCATCATTCCAACTATTTAATTCAAGCTGACCGCCTCTAGAATGTAGAAAAACCTTTTGATGTTGATCATTTGCCTTTTTAATATAAGCCCACAGTGTGACCGGAATTGTAATATATACAAACTCTTCATTTTCTTCTATTATATACAGTAATGAATTTTGTTCAGAATCTGCAATCATCGTTCCAATTTCATGGCAATTATCAAAATTTAACGTTTCATTATCTTCTATTTTAAGAAATAAACCATCTTCATTTTGAATGATTTCTTCTATTGTAAGTATTTTTCTCATCGTAAATCCTCAACCTTTTTAATGTATGTATTTTATTCAAATTTGACCAATTCTATTGTAACATATCATATATAATTTAGACGACTAGCTCTATCATTTACATTAAATATACATAAACTAAGGAGTATCACATGGCGAAAGAAATTGAAATCGAATTTAAAAATTTATTAACAAAAGATGAGTTTGAAAAACTTCAAAATTATTTTCAAATAAGTGATCATGATTTCAAAACTCAAATTAATTATTACTTTGAAACACCAACTTTTTCAATTAAAAACTACGGAGGAGCACTTCGTATACGTCAAAAGTCCCATTCATTTACCTTAACTTTGAAAATTAGACAAGCTATTGGTCATTTAGAAATTCATCAAAAATTATCTGAAGCTGAAGCCAAAGAAATGCTAGAAACGTGTATTATCCCTGATGGTGAAGTAAAAGATACGCTACTAGAGGACAATATTTCATTAGTAGATTTAGCTTTATTAGGAGAATTAAATACAAAACGAGTAGAATTGGCTTATGAAAATGGACTATTAGTTTTAGACCATAGTACTTATTTAAATCAAGAAGATTATGAATTAGAATATGAAGTGTCGGATGAAATGATTGGCAAACAAATTTTCATAAACCTTTTAAAGAAACATATGATACCCGAGCGAAAGACTTTAAATAAAATTAAACGCTTTTTTAACGCAAAACAAGGGTTATTGGGAGAGAAATAGAATGGATGTTGGAGTAATCCAAAAATTAATTCAGCTTCAAGCATTATCAAATATTAATCAGTTATCAGGTACGAAACAAAGTGAAGAAGGCGATAGTGCAACTTCGATATTTGGAACTTTATTAAATGATGAACTTGCTTCAATGGGTTCAACTTCAAATATTATCGATGTACCTCAACCTAAACTAAGCTATGGAGAAACCGTTGCTCAATTATTAGGCAGTAACTTTTCATCTTCAATTCAACCTGTGATCAATGAAATTTCTTCATCTTTATCTTCTACAAGTTTTACGAGTAGTAAAATGGCAAAAGGTGACTTTGATGAGATTATTAATGAAATGGCCAAAAAATATGATGTTGATCCAAAGTTAATACAATCAATTATTAAACAAGAATCAGGTTTTAATCCAAATGCTGTTAGTCACACTGGTGCTAAAGGTTTAATGCAAATTATGCCATTCAATTTTGAATCATACGGAATAACAAATCCATTTGATCCAAAGCAAAATATTGAAGCTGGTACTCGTATGATTAAATCACATTTGACAAAATATAACGGAAACATCGAACTTGCGCTAGCCGCATATAACGCTGGTAGTGGCAATGTTAAAAAATATGGTGGAGTTCCTCCATTTAAAGAAACTCAAAATTATGTTCGTAAAGTAACGGACTCATATTACGCTTAAAACCAAACCATATCAGAAATGATATGGTTTTTTTTATACTTTCATAAATTTCGAGCAAAATAAAAGAAGTTTCATGAATAATAGTGCGTCATATTTGAAATATTAACAATCCGTTGCTACAATACGAATAGAGACCAAACGTGTTATATCTTACAAAATAAAATTTAAGCCTGTTATAGTACGGCTATATGAATTGCATTAAGGGTGAAATATATGAATGACAAACAATTTAAAACTGAATCAATCAAACATCCCGAGCATAATTGTACAAAAAAGGCGATTGAATTGTATGTATTCATAGATCCTCTTTGTAAAAATTGCTGGGATTTTAGCACACTTTTAAAAAAGTTTCACTTAGAATATGGTCAGTATTTTTCAACAACTTTTATTCCTGTAAATCGATATTACACGACGAAGCAATTGCTAGAAAAAAGGCCATCTCCTCTCTCATTTGTTTGGGAAAAAACAGCCAGCCGTTCTGATATACTTTGTGATGATCATTTATGGATTGATAATAAAGAGCTTTATCCGTATTACTCTGCTATTGCTATAAAGGCTGCCGAGCTTCAGGGGCGAATTGCTGGAGTAAATTATTTAAAAAAATTACAAGAATATTATTTCTTAATGGATTATGACATTACAAATAAGGATGTTCTTATCCAATGTGCAAAAGATATCGAAATCGATGTAAATGAGTTTATAGAAGATTTACATAGTCCCTTATCAATTAAAGCATTTCAATGTGATATAAAAGTAACTAAAGAAATGCACGTGACTAAAATTCCAAGCGTAGTATTTTTTAATGAGAACATTGAGGAAGAGGGCTTAAAAGTATCAGGACTTGAAAATTATCAAACCTATGTTAACCTTTTACAGTTAATGCATAATGAAAAAGTTGAAAAAAGAATCCTTCCAGAACTCCTAGATTTTATAAGATTCCAACCATTTGTTACGATAGATGAATTATGTACGATTTATGAAAAAACAACTCAACAAATTAAGTTGGAGTTAAAGAAGTTAATTTTACTTCGAAAAGTGAAAAAGATTGTTCATAAAGATAATATTTATTTTCAATATTTAGATATAACTATTTTTTAATTTGGACTTTGTTAATCTGTTTTCTCAAATCTTATTAAAAATAGCTGAAATAAAAGAAAAAGGACCTAGCATTCACTAGGTCCTTTTTCCGATGTCTAAATTGACATCTAGGGGATGGGAGAAATTTTCACGTTCAACAAAGGGGTATTTGTGTTTGTGAAGTAATTCACACCCCTATAATAACATCTAAATAATCTATTTAGCAACTGTTTGAGAAATATTTCACATTTTCGACACAATCTAAAAAATGACATAAAAAAACGATGCAAATTACTTGCACCGTTTTTATGTTCAATTATAAATCATCTTAATTACAGCTTTTTAGTTGAATAATAATTCTTCCATTTCATTTAACATCTCTTCAAAAACTTTTAACGCTTCAACAATTGGTTCTGAAGAAGTCATATCTACTCCTGCTTTTTTCAATACTTCGATTGGATAATCAGAACTTCCTGATTTCAAGAATCCTAAATATCTTTCTACAGCAGGTTGACCTTCTTCAAGAATTTGTTTTGATAATGCGGTAGCTGCACTAAAACCAGTAGCATATTGATATACATAATAGTTGTAATAGAAGTGCGGTATTCTACTCCATTCTAATCCAATCAATTCATCAATAACTAATTCATCACCAAAATATTTTTCGTTTAATTCATAATATGTTTTCGTTAATAAATCTGGCGTTAATGCCTCACCATCTTGAGCTAACTTATGAATAGTGTGTTCATATTCAGCAAACATTGTTTGACGGAATACAGTGCCTCTAAACGTTTCTAAGTAGTGATTTAATAAGTATAATCTTTGTTTAGGGTCTTCCGTATTCTTTAACATGTAGTCATTTAAAATCGCTTCGTTACACGTAGATGCAACTTCTGCAACGAATATAGAATAATCACCATATACATAAGGCTGATTTTTTCGTGTGTAATAACTGTGAACAGAATGTCCAAACTCATGGGCTAAAGTAAATAAGTTGTTTACATTGTCTTGCCAGTTCATTAAAATGTATGGATTTGTTCCATAAGCACCTGATGAATAAGCTCCACTACGTTTCCCCTTATTCTCAACAACATCAACCCAACGATTTTCGTATGCTTCTTTCAGAATATCTACATACTCATCTCCAAGCGGTTTTAATGCTTTTACTAAAATTTCTTTAGCCTCATCATATGTTACTTCCATTTTTACTTCTTCTACTAATGGTGTATATAGATCATACATGTGCATTTCTTCTAATTTTAAAGCTTTTTTACGAATCGCCACATAGCGATGCAATAAATGTAAATGATCATTTACAGTCGATACTAATTGATCATATACTACCTCTGGAATCGCGTTATTACTTAATGCTGCTTGACGTGCATTCTCATACTTTCTCACTCTTGCATTAAAGTTATTCTTTTTAACAGAACCACTTAATGTACTTGAAAATGTATTTTTATATGCGTCATATGTGTGGTATACGGCTTCAAAAGCATCTTTTCGTACTCTACGGTCAGCACTTTCTAAAAAGTGAGTATATCGCCCATGAGTGATCTCTACTTCTTCGCCATTTTCATCTTCTATAATTGGAAATTTTAAATCTGCGTTATTTAACATTCCAAAAGTATTACTTGAAGAAGATAATACTTCTGATGCTTGAGCCATAATTTCTTCTTCGGCTGCTGAAAGTACATGTGGCTTCTGTTTTAAGATTTCTTCTAAAGAATGCTCATATAATTTCAAATCAGCATTCTCTTCTAAGTATGATTTCAACTTTTCATCAGGAATTGTTAATAGTTCAGGCACAAAAAACGACATTGCACTTGATGCTTTTGTGTACAAGTTTTTTGCACGATCATCTAAAGCTTGGTATGTAGAATTAGTCGTATCTTGATCATAACGCATGTGAGAATATGTATACAATTTACCTAACAAAAATGAAATTTCATCTTGTCTTTTCAGCGCATTTAAAAGGGCTGATGATGATTCTCCTAATTTCCCATTGAACTCAGAAAAAGTCGGAATTAGTTCTAACACTTTTTTGTATTCAGCTTCCCATTGTTCGTTTGTCTCATAGATATCTTCTAATTTCCAAGTTAAATCTGCTTGTACTTCATTTCTAGTTGGTAATTTTTTAACAGCTTTTTGTTCTAGCATGTCTGATCCCCCTAAAATAATTATTAGAATTAATAACATTCCAGTGTCTGAGTTAATGCCCATTCGAACCAGTTGTATTATTAAACAGCAAATCAAATGCTTTACTAGCTGTCAGACAGTCCTCATCCAAAGCTTGTTCGAATGATGTTGGAATAATAGCATTCGCTATCTTCATTATTTTACCATTTTTCTTCCGTTTTACGATTCTAAAATGTTCTAAAAAATCAATATAATTTTCTACACAATTCTCCATATTTATTTTTTCTTTAAATTGCAATTGATTAACTTTCCACTCACCACTCATTATTTGATTGTTTAAATAGAATTTCAACTCATTTAGTTCAATCGTTTCTTCCAATTGAACTGGATGAATAAATAATAAATATAACATTCCTTGCCATACAATACAGTGTTCACTTAAAACATAATTACTATTTAATGGTACTCCGATAATTGAAGGTAAATAATCTATTTGAAGATTATATAAGATCTCCTTCAAGTGATAAAAATTACCTTAGTTTAGATGCTGGCTTTTTCGATAACTCATTTTTAATTTTATCCAAGTCGTAATAAAATCTTTTTTTCGAATGGTGGAATGATTTGAGAACTTCTGAAGATTATAGTGTTCAATTTTAATGTCCGTTATTTTACCGACAAAAATATTTGAAGAGAATGCGATAATTGATGATAAGATTCTAAAGGATTTAGATGAGGAGTCATAAAAATAGAGTGTAGGATTTAAGATCTGGACGCTGATTTATTTCGGGAATAAATTGTTCAATTAATACCTCCACAGAATATTTATTAAAGAAATGATACAATTCAAATTTCCCATCAAGATGCTGCTTACTTTCTTTTCGTTCATTTACACAATCATTTAATTGGATATGGGCAAAATGTGCCCTCCTTTTATTTCCTGTTTTCAGTCTGACTGCATTCTGACAAACCGGACAATAAAAAGGTCCATTTTTTTTCATTTTTACGATTTCATCAGTTAACGTAAACTCAAATAAATTAATTTGAGATTTATCAGATCTTAAAGCAATTATCATAGACTTATCTCCTTACCCGTATATTCCTTGTAGATATCTCTTTTTCCTGCTGAAAAATTAAATTCGAATTTTAACATAGAAAGCCGACTACAACTTGAATGTTCACATTGTAGTCGGCTTTCATTTCTTTATAATAGTGGAGCCATCAATCTAGATAAGGATTCAAATATCCGTTTATAAAATGCTCTCTTTTTAAAATCACTCAAGAGTATTGCGTCAGAATCAAGAATATCCTGGTCAAAGTCTTTCACTAGGTGTTTTATACTTTCTTCTAAATATAGAAATGCTGTTACTTCAAAATTCAAATGAAAACTTCTCATATCCATATTAGCAGTACCTACAGATGCAACCTCACCATCTACTATTAATATTTTGCTGTGTAAAAATCCTTGTTTATATTCGAAAATTTCCACACCTGCTTCAAGTAATTCTGGAAAATATGAACGAGATGCGTAAAATACGATTTTTTTATCTGGACGATCCGGTATTAGTATTTTTACTTTTACTCCGCCATTAGAAGCGACTTTTAATGCAGTTAATAAATCTTCATCTGGAACAAAATACGGTGAAGCGATTTGAATACTTTCCCTTGCACTCGTAATCATTGCGAAGAATAAATCTTTTATCACTTCATTTTTTCGATCAGGTCCACCTGATACTAACTGGATTGCACCAGTAGAATGCTTATTTTCGATAGGAATATCAAAGTAGTTTTTATCATCAATAATCTCATTCGTCATATAATACCAATCTTGTAAAAAGATAAACTGTAATGACCGAACTCCTTCTCCATTTAAAAATAAATGGGTGTCTCTCCATTTACCAAAGTATAGATTTTTACCCAAATATTCATCACCTATGTTTAAACCTCCAACAAACCCTACCTTGGAATCAATAACAATAATTTTACGATGATTTCGATAATTTATCGTATCATTTATTACAGGAATTTTTACAGGTGAAAAAGGTAAAACTTCTACACCTTCTTTTAATAAATCTCTTACGAATGACCTAGATAATTTCCAACTTCCTACTGCATCATATAAAAAACGAACCTTTACTCCATTTTTTGCTTTTTCAATCAAAATTTCTTTAATTTGTTTTCCAATTTCATCATCTCTTACAATATAAAACTCGATATGAATATGATGCTTTGCTTTTTTTAGTTCTTCAATAATCTTAGGAAATGTCTCACTACCATTAGTTAGTACCTTTGTTTCTGTATTCATCGTAACTGGAATATTACTTTGTTTGGATGCGATATTGATTAAATACTCCAGCCTTTTATTATTTGCAATAAACTCTTCTACTTCCTCATAATTCGATTGTTTTAATAACTCACTTGCATTTTGGTCAATTATTGCTTTTTTACGGTAGATTCTCTTTTTTTGATAATTTTGTCCAAATAGAAGGTAAAAGAAAAACCCAAATAGAGGGAAGATGGCTAATAGTATGATCCACGTTAATGTCCTAGCGGGATTTCTATTTTCCAAAAATATGATGATTGCTACACCAATTGCTGTAATGGAGAACATTAATGTTATCGTTCTAATAATCGTTGAACCCTCAAAAAATGCAAAATTCATTAACCAAATAAATTTAATCGTTGGAGAAGCAAAATATAATATGCATATAATAATTGTTAAGAATAAAAAAAGCTTTAATCGAAATTGCATATAGTGTCTCCTTTTAACAGAAAAGAAACCGATCCCTATGGCATCGGTTTTTACAGTAATGGAAAAATAGATCTAAAATGTGGAATCGCTGTTTTTTCATGGATAATTTTGCCGTATTCTTCTAGAACATGAATCGTAAGCTTTGAGCGATGTCCATATTCAAGCATCATAGATGACAAATATTCAATTTGAGTTTCATCATAAATATTCTCTTCAAACTTAACATGTAGGTAATAGAAATCCTGATACGAATATAATGAACTTTCATATGACTCTTGGATGACAGAATGCGATAATGAAATAAAATCTTCTAGATTTTTAAAGTACAAAATAATTTCATTTTCATCTTCTTCCATTGATTCAAAAAGTTCATCATCTTCCTCATCTTCTTCTGTTTCATCATCTTCATCATCTACAGAAAGAAATGGAATTTCTAAATTTTTCTCACCTTCACCTAAGTTAACCTCGACTTTTTTACCATCTTTCGAAATGACTGCTTTCGTCACAACAACTTCGAGACCTTTGTCTAGTGCCTGTACTTGAATCCATAGGGGTCCACCAGCAATGAATTCTTCAGTTAAATGTGCTTCATCGATTAATTCCCAAAAAAGTTCTTCACTTCTTTCTCTATCTAACCAAACTTCATCTTTAGAGAATCCTCTCTCTTCAATGTCTAAGTAGGATATGGAGAACTTAAACGTGTTTTCATTGATTCTTTCTATTTCCATTGTTTTCCCCCTCCTTATTGAACAACAAGTAAATTGCGTTAGGCTAAATGAAAAAATAAATTTATGATAAATATAAAATTCTGAAATAGTAACTTAAAAACTTATAGTATAAAAAATTAGCCAAATAGGTAAATTTTTATCTATCTTACCATGAAAAAATATTAAATGCGAATAGTAACTACAATTATATTTTATGTTACAAATTCATTTTTTGGAAATAAAATTCACCTATTTTTTTAAAATCATCATATACCTATTATTATTAGGACAATCATCCATAAAGCAATTTATTAAGTGAGGTGAATACATGATTGATCTACCATATATATGGTCTATTGTTATGATTGTCACGATTGACATAGTTTTAGGCGGAGATAACGCCATTGTAATTGCATTGGCTTGTAGAAAATTACCTTTGAAACAGCGAAATTTGGCCATTGTTTTTGGAAGTATAACCGCAATTATTTTACGAATTGTTTTAACGATTGGAGCAATTTATGTTTTAAAAGTCCCCTTCCTTCATTTCATCGGCGGAATACTACTTTTATACATAGCATGTAAGCTTATAATTCAGGATGAAGATACAATGTCATCCGTTAAAGAAAACTATACTGTTTTTCACGCAATACGAACAATCGTGTTTGCAGACTTAGTTATGGGAATCGACAATGTCTTAGCAATAGCTGGAGCTTCGAATGGAAACCCAACGCTTGTTATATTGGGTTTATCAATTTCAATACCAATTATCATTTGGGGAAGTAAAATTGTATTATGGTTTTTAGAACGATACCCCATACTAAGTTTTGTTGGGGCCTCGGTTCTTTCTATAACAGCAAGTAAAATGTTAATAGAAGAACCTCTGATTAGCAGATATATTAATGGTCGCAATGAGATTGAATTTATAATGTATACTCTTTGCGTGTTCATTACAATATTAGTTGGATTTTACTTTAATACAATTCGATATAAAAGACGAGCATCATAAATGATTAGAAAAAAAAGCTGTAAAAAGTATTGTAATTACTTTTTACAGCTTATTATATCTTTATGATTAAGTATTTGTATTATATGATTGAGAATCTTAATCAATAATTGTATCTTTTTTCACAATTCAAAACAGAAATTTACTCATTTACTAAACGTTGAGCTTCTCTTAATTGATATGTGCGAACAGAACGTGGTAAGAATCTTCTTATTTCATCCTCATTGTAACCAACTTGTAATCGTTTTTCATCAATAATAATTGGTCTTCTAAGTAGGCCAGGATATTTTTGAATAATTTCATATAAGTCTTGTAATGGAAGGCTTTCAAGGTCTACATTTAATTCTTGGAAAATTTTAGATCTTGTTGAAATAATTTCATCAGTTCCGCTTTCAGTCATTCGTAAAATTTGTTTAATCTCATTAATAGATAACGGCTCTGAAAAGATGTTTCTTTCTTTGTAAGGAATGTTATTATCTTCTAACCACATTTTTGCTTTACGACAAGACGTACAACTTGGTGAATTATACAAAATTACCATTTTGCTCTCCCCCTAACTATTCTTTCCTTTAAAAAAGTTATATAGTTATGTGTTATACTTTATAAGTATTTGTTAATTATAATAAGTTTAATCTATCACTATATGTTCACATTATACAATAATGCTGTAAAGAAATATAGACTATTTGTAAAAAAACTTAAAAAAACTTGTACAAAAGGTATACAATTTTCTGTAAATTTAAAATCTTAGCATTTTCGAAATGTTGCTATAGTCTGACACCTGATTCTTCCACCGGATTGCTACTTGTCCTACATGCTCGCAGGTCACTTTAAGGTCTAGATTGGCTCAGTATTCATTGATATCTAGCGAATCTTATTGCTTAGCTTATTTATTATGAATAACAACTCAGATTTTATCAGAGACAATATTTTGTAATTTACAATATATTATATGTAATCAGTCATTTTCCCCTTTATTATTTCCCCATTTTTTAATACAATATTAGTAACACTTACATTTCTAGGAGGCTTAATCAAATGGCAGCATATGGAATTGATTTAATAATTGTTGCAGTTTTAGTAATTAGTATAACTGCATTAAATGGTGTGTTTACAAACGCTATTGGCGAGAAGATATTTGGAAGAAGTAAAAAAAGTCAATTTGTTGATATGTCTAACCGAATGACAGCTAACTTTAAACAAGTTGGTGGCGAAGGAAAATATCGTAAAAAAACGTATTAAAAACACCGTGATGGTGTTTTTATTTTGCTTTTTTTGGGCTCTTTTTACTTCTTATTTAATGTTCTACATGTTTAGTTTGATTAATCTCCTCAAATTCTTTCCAATTTAGTCTCTAATTTCCCACTCTTACTACATAAACAGCTACTAATCTGTACAATAATTATATAAAAGAAAGCTGTTTTCGAACAAACTGTTTCATTTTTATAATGGTTATTTTACGTTTCCAGAATACACTCGTACATTCCTTACAAACCAACTACTTTATATTTATTCCTAAAAAACCTTCTTGAACAACAATCTCCTAAGAAAAGCCTAAAAAAACCTAGTGAATATTCACTAGGTTTTTTTAATTATTTATAAAGTTGTTGATAATTTTTAAATTCAGCTTCTGAGCAAAGAACAAAATGTCCTGGACGAACTTCTCGTAATTTTGGCTCTTCATTTGCATAATCATGTTGAGTTGGATCATAAACAATACGTTTACGATTGCGCTCATAAACAGGATCTGGAAGTGGAATCGCCGATAATAATGACTTCGTATATGGATGCATTGGGTGATTATAAAGCTCATCACTATCTGCAAGCTCAACAATTTTACCGTGGTACATTACACCGATTCGGTCACTAATATACTTAACCATTGAAAGGTCATGGGCAATAAATAAATATGTTAAACCTTTTTCCTTTTGAAGCTTTTTCATTAAGTTAACAACCTGAGCTTGAATTGAAACGTCAAGAGCTGAAATTGGCTCATCGGCAATAATAAAGTCTGGTTGTACTGCTAGTGCTCTTGCGATACCAATACGTTGACGTTGACCTCCTGAGAACTCATGAGGGAAACGATTAGCATGCTCTTTATTTAAACCTACTGTTTCTAGTAAGTCATAAACCATTTTTGTACGCTCTTCTCTGTTACGAGCTAAGCCATGAATGTCGATTCCTTCAGCAATGATGTCGGCAACTTTCATACGTGGATTTAATGACGCGTATGGATCTTGGAAAATCATTTGCATACGACGGTTAAATTGTTTTAAATCTTTACGACTTTTCTTACCATGTACATCTACACCATCAAATATTACTTGACCGTCAGTTGCATCATATAAACGAATGATTGCACGACCTGTAGTTGACTTTCCAGAACCTGATTCACCTACTAGACCGAATGTTTCACCACGGAAAATGTCAAATGAAACATCATCAATCGCCTTAACTGTTGTTTTACCAGTATTGAAATATTGTTTTAAATTCTTAACTTCAACTAATTTATCAGCAGTCTTATTTGACATTTACTTCACCTTCCTTCATACGTCGGATACGCTTCTTAACTGACTCAGGTGGTTCAACATTTGGTGCATCTTCATGAAGTAACCAAGTAGCAGCGTAGTGTGTATCAGACACTTTGAACATTGGAGGTTCCATTTCAAAGTCAATTTTTAGAGCATTAGGATTACGTGGTGCAAAAGCATCACCTTTAGGAGGATTTAATAGATCCGGTGGCGTACCAGGGATTGCTACTAACTCTTGTCCTTGTTCGTTATCAAGATCTGGCATTGAAGCAAGCAGCCCCCATGTATACGGATGTTGAGGGTTATAGAACACATCATCAACCGTTCCGAATTCAACTACTTTACCTGCATACATTACAGCTACTTTATCAGCAACATTAGCTACTACACCTAAATCATGTGTAATGAAGATAATTGCTGATTCAGTTTTTCTTTGAATTTCTTTCATTAATTCAAGAATTTGCGCTTGAATTGTAACGTCTAGTGCTGTTGTCGGCTCATCCGCAATTAATAATTTTGGATTACAAGCTAACGCCATTGCGATTACAACACGTTGCCTCATACCACCAGAGAACTGGTGAGGATATTGTTTAAAACGCTCTTCAGCATGTGGAATACCAACAAGATTTATAAGTTCTAAAGCGATTTTTTTCGCTTCAGTTTTGCTCATTTTTTGGTGTTTTAATAGACCTTCCATAATCTGATATCCAATTGTAAGTGTTGGATTAAGAGATGTCATTGGGTCTTGGAAAATCATCGAAATATCTTTTCCTCGAATAGCTTGCATTTCTTTATCGCTTAATTTCGCTAAATCTTTACCATCAAATAAAATTTCGCCGCTTTTAATTTTACCTGGAGGGCTTGGAATAAGCCCCATTAATGCTTTAGATGTTACTGATTTCCCTGAACCAGATTCACCTACGATTGCTAATGTCTCACCTTTTTTAAGATCAAATGAAACTCCGCGTACTGCTTGAACTTCACCAGCATGAGTATAAAAGGAGACACACAGATCTTTTACTTCTAATAATTTACTCATAGTTACATTCTCCTTCCAGTTTTTACTTACTCATTTTTGGATCTAAAGCGTCGCGTAATCCATCAGCAATTAAGTTGAAACTTAAAATTAATAAACTGATAACAATCGCCGGAATAACCATCATATGTGGGAAAGTTTGTAAAGATTTAAATCCTTCACTTACTAATGACCCTAATGAAGCGAATGGTGGTCTAATTCCAAGACCGATAAAGCTTAAGAACGCTTCAGCAAATATCGCATTTGGAATTGTGAACATCATCATAACAATAATTGGTCCCATAATATTAGGGATTAAGTGCTTACCAATTAATTGTGCACTTGTTGCACCTAACGTTTTTGATGCTAGTACGAATTCTTGATTTTTAAGTTTTAACATTTGACCACGAACAATTCGTGACATACCAATCCAACCTGTAATAACCATCGCTAAAGCGATTGAAAGGATACCTGGATTTTTAAATACCAGGATAAATAGAATTACTACGATTAGATATGGAATACCCATTAATACTTCTGCTATACGTTGCATAATCGTGTCGACCCTACCGCCGTAAAAACCAGAAATACCTCCAAATGTAACACCAATTAACATATCGATTACTGCTGCTAATAAACCGATCATGATTGAAACTCGAGCACCTTTCCATGTTCTAACAAAGATGTCTCGGCCTAAATCATCTGTTCCAAACCAGAAGTTATGTTTAATACCTTTTTTTGCATATTGGTCAACACCATTTTGGTCAATACCGTCAAATGGTAAGAATTTTACGTTTTCTAAAATACCGATTTTAGGTGGTAATTTTGATCTTTTTAAATCTTGGTCTTTGTATGAATATTTACTCATCATTGGACCGAAAAGTACGAAGAATACAATTACTGCTAAGATTGTAAACCCTAACATCGCACCTTTATTTTTTAAGAATCTTCTTCTAGCATCTTTCCAAAATGAATCTGATGGTCTAGAGATTTTTTCCGCTTGCGTTAAATCTAATTCAGCAGGTTGAAATAAATCTGATGAAATTTTTTGTGCAGTATTCTTATTCATTATTTACTACCTCCCGCTAAACGAATACGTGGATCGATTACTCCATATAAAATATCCACTAAGAAAATTACGATTAATAATAAAGCACTATAGAAGATGGTAGTACCCATAATTACTGTGTAATCATTTGTTACGATTGAGTTAACAAATTGAGAACCTAGTCCAGGTACTGCATACATATTTTCGATAACTAATGTACCAGTCATTAAGTTTACAGCCATAGGGCCTAAAATTGTAACTACTGGTATTAATGCATTACGTAATGCATGTTTAATGATAACTCCTACTTGAGATATACCTTTTGCTCTCGCAGTAACGATATATTCAGAGTTCATTACTTCAATTAGCTCAGTTCTTGAGAATCGAGCAATATTTGCTGTTACGAATACTGACAATGCAATTGTCGGTAGTATCGTATGTTGAAAACTTTCCCAATATGCAACTGGGAAGATTGGAAATTTAACTGCTAAATAGTATTGTAATAAAGCACCAAATACGAATGATGGTATGGATATACCTAAAACTGCTAGAACGGTAGATGAATAGTCATATATAGTATTGTTTTTTAGAGCTGCAATGATACCGAATATTAATCCTACGAATGAACCTAATAATAATGCTTGTGCACCTAATTGTGCAGATGGACCGATACGGTCTTTAATCATACTTGTTACAGAACGATTATCATATCTATATGAATCTCCTAAATCACCTGTTGCTAGATTCTTCATATAGTTTAAATATTGAACTGGTACAGGCTTATCTAGTCCATACTTTTCAAAAATAATTTGCTTTTGTTCAGGCGTTAATTTCTCCGCATTCTTTAGTGGAGAACCCGGTAATAACTTCATTAAGAAAAATGTAACAGTACAAATTAAAAACAGTGTGACAAACATGTAAATGAATCTTTGTAGCACGTAACGTCCCACAACAGCACCCCCTTGTTAATTTTAAAAAGTTTTTATTTTTTTGATAATTCTTTCTATAAAAGTAGTGAGCTTAGGGTATATTCCTTCCACTCAACAACACTTTCTACTATATTTTTTGATACTTAATGACGAGCAATCTAATTAAGCTCGTCTGTTTTAATAAATCAGGACAATAGTACGATTCTTAATCAGGATCAATTGCCTAAAATTATTACTTATTGATGATGAATTTACGAAACCAGTCATAATGTAAGCGTATTCTTTACTGTATTCCAGGTCAAGTGTTTTTCAGTGAATATTCAAAATCTTCCACTTGCAATTATCCTTACTTTGAACACTTTCCAACGAAAAACTAACAGTTTTTTAGCCATACATTTTTAACCTGAATTGTTGCACTCTAATCTATATCGTCGTTCGATCACTTAAAGATTTATAAATCAAAACTGGTACAAATGATACATTTTTAAGAAACTCAGTCACTTAAGGTAAATTGTTAGATTTACTCATTAAATTCTTAATTTCTATATGACTGGATAATTTGTTAGTATATCATTTTGAAATAACAATTTTCACTTACAACTCATGATGCAACCTCCTAGGTGATAGTTCCATGTTGGTTCATATTGTACGGAATTAATATACAATTCTGACTTTTTGTTGTAGAATTTTCGATAAGTATCGATTCTTTTCTACAAATTTTATTATACATTTTTGTGAGAGTTTTACAACAATTTTGACAAACAAAATTTAATAATTTGTTAAAATTAAATGAATTCTCTTAAAAATGTTAACAATTAAAATTAAATGGTAAAGTTAACTTGTAACAGCTTACATTATTATTATAATATAATGTTATATGGTGTTCAATATATATTTTTTCAAGGAGGAGCAATAACAACAATGTCTAAATACTACATATTCACCTTGGTACCAACGGTTTTACTAGCTTTAATCTATTCATTTTTTCAAGGAACAACAGATTTTTTCCTTCATTTTACAAATTCCATTTTCTATATTGGACTAATATTATTTGTCATAGCTGGCTTTTTATTAATTGTTCAAAGTGGCTTCTTTAATATTACAAGATACGGACTTCGAAAAATTTTCGGTTCAAAAGATGAAAAAATGGCACAAATGACTGGAGATGAATCCCTAACTGTTAAAAAGGAAATGATCTATAGACGTTATTCTTTCTCAATAACTAAACCATTATTATTGTCTTCCATCACATTAGTAATTTTATCTTTTGTGTTTAGTTTTATTCTTATTTCATGATTCATGTATCAACATCTTGAAAGTTGAATATAATTAAGATATTATCTATAGAAAGAATATAATTGCTATGACGAAGAGTAGTAAGCAGATTAAGCATGTTAAGAGAGCTTGTGGTTGGTGAAAACAAGTCATGTAAACTGTCAGAATGGACTTCTGAGCTTCGAACCGAACGGTGTAACCTAGTAGGCTTCGACGTAACTCAAACGATAAATGAGGGCATGTTTTCATGCACGAGTGATTCCTAACATGGAATAACTAGAGTGGTACCGCGGTTTAATCGTCTCTATTTTTTTAGAGAGATTATGCCGCTTTTTTTATTTTTAAAATGAATCATGGAGGTATTTTAAAATGCAAACGATTTTTAGTGGAATTCAACCAACATCAAGCGGAGGGATTACTTTAGGTAATTACCTTGGCGCAGTAAAACAATTCATTGAACTACAAAATGATTACAATTGCTACTTTTGTATTGTTGATCAACATGCAATAACTGTTCCCCAGGATAGACTAGCGCTACGAAAAAATATACAAAGTTTAGCTGCAATTTATGTAGCAGCTGGATTAGATCCTGAAAAATCTACGATCTTTATTCAATCAGAAGTACCAGCTCATGCCCAAGCTGGATGGATGATGCAATGTATTTCATACATTGGTGAATTAGAGCGTATGACGCAATTTAAGGATAAATCCGCAGGCAAAGAAGGGGTATCCGCTGCATTATTAACTTACCCACCTTTAATGGCTGCAGATATTCTATTATATGGAACTCATCTAGTACCCGTTGGGGATGACCAAAAACAGCATTTAGAACTAACACGTGACCTAGCTGAACGTTTTAATAAGAAGTTTAATGACATCTTTACAATTCCAGAAGTTAGAATTAGTAAAGATGCTGCTAGAATTATGAGCTTAGCTGACCCTACTAAGAAAATGAGTAAATCAGATGAAAATCAAAAAGCTACAATTTTTGTGTTAGATGACCCTAAAATAATTGAAAAGAAAATCAAAAGTGCTGTAACTGATTCTGAAGGTATCGTGAAATACGATAAAGAAAACAAGCCTGGGATTTCAAACTTATTAAGCATTTACTCAGCATTTACTGGTGAAACAATTCAAGAATTAGAAACTAAATACAACGGAAAAAATTACGGAGAATTTAAACAAGACGTTGCAGATGTTGTTGTAAACGGCTTAAAACCTCTACAAGATCGATATAAAGAAATCATTACTTCATCTGAATTAGATGACATATTGGATAATGGTGCATCAAAAGCGAATTTCGTTGCAAATAAAATGATCAAGAAAATGGAAAATGCAATGGGACTAGGAAGAAAAAGAAAGTAAAAAGAAATGTGGAAGCACCTTGGTCAGCCCCGACAAATGGAAATGTGGAGCTAGCTTGTGGAACTAGACAAGCATAAGCTAAGTGCGGTGAAGGTTGCTTTTTAACCTTTGCTGCACTTTGGCTTATGACCTCGAGGGGCTAGGTGCTGGAACTAGACAATTAGAAAAGTGGAAGCACCGTTTTTTAACCTTTACCGAGCTTTGTTTTAAGACCTAATGGAACGCTGAACAAGTTATAATTTATTTAATGTGCATTTCTTATTTATAAGAAATGCTTTTTTTTATGGCTCATTTCTAAGAGGATTATTATCGAGACTGAAGTTGCAAGACTCCTGTGGAAGTTACGGGACAGATGACACCCGTAGTCACGTGTACGTCGAGGAGTCCAAAGGTCCGCTCCACGGAAAGCGAGCATCCCGGAGCGAAAATCTAGAAAACCCCATGTTTAATCGTAACAAAGTTTACGAAAACCCCCTTTAAATCTGGGCTTCATTTAAAAGATTGTATTATAGACAGGTTGACGTATAGAAGACAATTGATAAATATAAGATGTTGATTGGAGCGTAAGGTGCCCGACTCCTGTGGGAGTTGCGGGACAGGTGAGACTCACGCAATGTGCGTATGCGCCGAGGAGGCTCAGCGCCTGCCCCACGGAAAGCTAGATTCTGGAGTGGAAATCTAGAATATCTCATGTTCCACAACAATAATAATATATTAATAATTGATACTTTTTTATTGTAAAACAATAAAATTTATCTTAAAATCAAATTAATATTAAATAAGAGAGGTGCTTTTTTTGAAACGCGAAACATTATTTTTAAAGTTCGTTGTATTCCTTATCGGTCTTCCTGTTCTTGCTTTGTGTAAATATGTGTTTCCTGAGATCACTGAATATTTCGCAGAATTAAACCCAAAGTTTGATTATTTGCAATATCCCTTTTTAATAGGGTTGTATGTGACAGCTATCGTATATTTTGTTGCATTGTACCAAACTTTAAGACTTTTAGGTTATATTGACAAGAACCAAGCATTTTCGGAATTATCTGTAAGTGTCTTGAAAAATATCAAATTCTGTGCCATTACAATCAGTGGCTTTTTTGTGGTATTTATGCCTCTCTTATACCTAATGGCAGAGGTAGACGATGCGCCAGGAATAATTTTAATCGGAATGGTCATTATTTTTGGTTGCATTGTGGTTGCGGTCTTTGCGGCAGTTCTTCAAAAGCTATTAAAAAATGCCATTGATATCAAATCAGAAAATGATTTAACTGTGTGAGGTGTAAACAATGGCGATTATAATCAATATTGATGTGGTGTTAGCTAAAAGGAAAATGAGCGTGACAGAACTTTCCGAGAAGGTTGGAATTACAATGGCGAATCTTTCTATATTGAAAAATGGAAAGGCAAAAGCGATTCGATTATCAACCTTAGACTCTATTTGTAAGGCTTTAGAATGTCAGCCCGGAGATATTTTGGAATATAAAATTGACGAAGACACTCAAGCATAATAATACAAATTTACTACCAGTTGCTTATGTAATTGAAACGACAGTAATCTGTCGTTTTTTTTTGGTTTAATAAGTCGATTCGAACCATAAATGAAGAAGCATTTTCTTATAGTACTTTTCCTTTGTATGATGTTAATCTGATATACGCAATCTTACAAACCCTTTTTTATCAATAAGAAAAGCAGAGATAATTCATATACGAATTACTCTGCCTTTCAATCGCTTTTAAATATTTTTTTGCTGCGCGTTTCTCAAAGTGTGCAGCAGTAAAAGCTTTTGCATTAGTTTACTTTTTGTTCATGTTCCATTTCCCATAGCTTCTCAAAGAATGGTTGCCCTTTTACAATTCGCCCGCAAAGTTGCTCGTGTCGTTCTGACCAGCCAGACTTAATTTCTTCATATAATTGTGACCAAATATCCTCAAATGTAGAATCTTGTATATGTTGATACGATGTTGGATTCCATTCTGTATACCAATATCGAATTTCTGATGGATTTTTTGACGAATGAAGTTGATCTAACGCCATAAACAATAATTGCTTTAATTGTCTCTCTTTTCTCGTTAATCCGCTCATAATTATTGGAGACGGAGAAAGGATATGATGTTCCTTCTTATCATCACTTACAAAGCATTGAATATTGTAGTTATTCGCTTCAACTTCCGCTGTCATGTCATACACCATTTGTTCCTGCCTTGGTATTAAGCGGCTTTTTCGAATTGGAATATTATATCCAATTGTATCTACTGCAATGATTCCATTGCCGTCTGTTACGACAAAGCAATAATCTAGTTGAATTCGTTCATGATTTTTACGAACATAAGACTTTTGAAAAACTTCAGTTAATAGACCGGATGGAAGTTCTAATAATTCATTTTCAATGTACTGAAATAACTCTGGAGTAACTTTAATGATTGGAACTTGGTCTAATAATTCAACACTATCATCTTTTCTCCATTCAAAAAAATGACAGACATTGTAACCATTTTCTTCACCTTCAAACCAATTGACCCATACATCATGTAAATACAACATTTACTACCCCTCACTTCACAACTGTATGTAACTTTCAGTATGGTCAGTGATTCACTAAATTATTCCATTTATCCACTGAATTACAAAAAGTGTTCTTCAAACTGAATGTCCTTTGTCAATTTCGTATGACTTTTACGCCACTTCAAATGAGTATACGAGATAAATATTAAAGAATCTTCCATAAATTTATAAATTGATTGCTTTCAAAAAATATATTGCTATTCAGCAGTTATTGATTAATTTCCCTTCAGGATGCTCGCTTTACACCTACTGGGTCTCACCTGCCATGTTGCTCCTGTAGTCCTCTCGCACCTTCCGCTTCAATCAAAATCTATAACAAAACCTACTAACAACAGTCTTTTTGAAAAGAACCTATACATACAAGCAACACCCCAATGAAACCGCTTGCAGTCAAAGTGAAATATAATTTATTGCATTAGCTTTGATCTTTTTGCTCGAAGTTCTCATAAGCCTATCATTTGACCATTCTGTTTGTTCCAAACAATTTTTAACAATATCATAACCGACACCGTAACCCAATAATTTTGGAATTCCATTTCCGCCATACAAGTATTTGGAGAAATCTTCATCATTACTTGGTAATTCAAGATGATTTTTTAAATATTTATTATAATAGTATTCACACTGTCTAGTTGAATACAGTTTAGTCCATGGAGCCTGAACTTCTTCTCCATATTTTTCTAAAACAGCATGCTCTGCTAGCCCCTCTAAAATCATTGCATCTAATAATGTAACCTTTTTATTTTTATAAAACTTAGTCAATCTTACAATATGATGATACTCATGTAATAATACGGCTTTATGTTGTAAAATTCCTTCTAATGGAGACAAAAATAAACAAATACAATTTTTATATGCTAATCCACCACGCTGATAGGTTGAATTAAGAAACATTCCTCGAGCATGTTGACACGGAAAAATAAATATAGGTACATCCGGTCCATTAAATTCCTTCTTGATCTTATTAAACTCAGTCTGTAGACTTTTCCATACATTATTTTTAATGAGTAGGTTTAAATCATTTTTACTATCTTTTGAGAGCTTCGCTAAGCCATGTGAAAGGAGATAAGTGTATAGACTTTGTTCATCATAATTAGGAAAATACGGAAGCAGCTTTTTCATAATTGATTTCTTATCTTCAATTATATCTATCCATTTATAAGTAGGCATTACCCCAATTCCATCACCTCATTTACTATAAGGTATGATATTGACCTAGAGATAGTTACTTGATTATGAATAAATCTGTTTTCGTAAACCTTGGTATTTTTACATGTAGATTAGTTGATTTCCTCTCCAATCAATTTCTAATATGCATTCAAAAATCTTTTAACAACAATGTTAAGTAAAAAAGCTAAATAAAAAAGCTTAGGAATAATCCTAAGCTTCTTTGTTGAATTCTTTAAATGCTAGAGTAACGTTATGTCCACCAAATCCTAATGAATTTGAAATAGCTGCTTTTACATTAAAAGGTCTAGCTACATTTGGTACATAATCTAAATCACATTCGCTATCTTTCTCTTGATGGTTAATCGTCGGAGCAATCACTTTATTATGGATCGTTAAAGCTGTAATAATTGCTTCAATCCCACCAGCAGCTCCAAGCATATGTCCAGTCATAGATTTTGTTGAACTAATTGGTACATTGTATGCATGCTCACCAAACACTTCTTTAATTGCCATTGTTTCAAATTTATCATTAAGTTCAGTACTTGTTCCATGAGCGTTAATATAGTGAATATCTTCAGTTGATAGTCCTGCATCATCAAGTGCCATTCTCATCGCACGAGCTCCGCCTTCTCCACCAGGAGCTGGAGCTGTAATATGATGAGCATCTCCAGTAGTTCCGTATCCAACGATCTCAGCATAAATTTTTGCACCACGAGCCAACGCATGCTCTAATTCTTCAAGGAAGACAATACCTGCACCTTCACCAATAATAAATCCGTCACGTGCATTATCAAATGGTCTACATGCTGTTTCTGGATCTGGATTTAATGATAACGCTCTTGCTGCACAGAAACCTGCAAGACCCATATCAGTAATTGGAGCTTCTGCGCCACCAGTGATCATTCCAACCGCATCTCCGCGTTGAATAATTTTAAAAGCATCTCCAATTGAACTTGCACCAGATGCACAAGCAGTAACAGTACAACCATTTGGACCTTTAGCTCCAGTAAGAATAGATACTTGACCTGATGCCATATCTGGAATCAACATTGGAATAAAGAAAGGACTTACTCGTCTTGCACCTTTAGATTGGAATGTATTAAATTGTTCTTCATACGTTTCCATTCCGCCGATACCTGAACCAATCCAAACCCCAACTTTTGGAGCATTTTCTTCATTAATTGTAAAGTTAGCATCTTCTAAAGCCATTTTTGAAGCTGCGATTGCATAATGTGTAAAACGATCCATACGTTTTACTTCTTTTTTATCAATATATTGTTCTGGATCAAAGTCTTTTACTTCACCAGCTATTTTAACAGGGAAATCATCAGGATTTTTACGAGTTAGAACTCCAATACCACTTTTCCCATTCATTAAACTTTCCCACATTGTATTTACATCATTACCTATAGGTGTCACTGCACCTAAACCTGTAATTACTACTCTTTTATTCATTTGATTCTTTCTCCCTTCAACTAGTTTATCTTCCAAATCGAAGTGCTATTGCGCCCCAGGTTAAGCCCCCGCCAAATCCAACTAAGACTAGGACATCATCTTCTTTAATATTACCTTTTTTATATTCTTCAACTAAAGCAATCGGAATTGATGATGATGAAGTATTACCATGACGGTCAATTATAACACTCATTTTTTCTTTCGGAAGTTGTAGTCTTTCTCTTGCCGCATCCATTATGCGAGTATTCGCTTGATGCGGAATTAAGAAACTAACTTCTTCTTTTGTTAAACCAGCCAATTTTAAAACACTTTCACAAGAGTCACCCATTTGACGAACTGCAAATTTAAACACTTCTCGACCATTCATTACAAGATGGTCTCCACTTTTAAATAAGTGTTTTCCACCCGTACCGTCTGCACCTAGTTCGTAAGACAGAATTCCTCTACCCTCACTTACAGGTCCAATGATCGCAGCACCTGCACCATCACCAAATAAAACTGCAGTATTACGATCTTCCCAATTAACAATTTTCGTTAATTTTTCAGCACCAATTACTAATATTCTATTATAAGTTCCTGTATTTACAAATTGAGTAGCTGTAACAACACCATATATAAATCCTGCACAAGCAGCACTAATATCCATTGCAGCCGCATTTTTTGCTCCAAGTCTTTCTTGAATCATACATGCTACCGAAGGAAATGACGTATCTGGGGTCACTGTCGCAACTAAAATTAAATCAAGTTCTTCTGCTTTTACATCAGCATCTTTTAATGCTGCAACAGCTGCTTCATATGCTAAATGTGATGTATCTTGTTCATCTGAAGCAATTCTTCTCTCTTTTATCCCTGTACGACTAACAATCCATTCATCAGAAGTGTCCATCATTTGTTCTAAATCATAATTTGTTAATTTTTTTTCGGGTACGTATGAGCCAATACCTAATATTCCAGCATTCATTAATATCCCCGCCTATCTTTTTAGTTTTATACTTAATATTATTATCTGGTACTAATTTTATGAAATAAAAAGTATTTTGTCTACTCTTTTATCTTATTAATTTTTGATTCCCTTTTAAAATACACTATGTAAAAAGGAAATAGTATGGAAACTATTCCCTTTTAGTAATACCCTATCTCATTTTTGATTTTGGCTAGTTTATATCATTCGGTTGTTTTTAAATGGTTTTATTAAATCGAATCGAATTCCACTTCACAAAGTTGATTGAAATGTAAGATGCGATACTCCTATGATGTTGAGCTAAAAAGACTTGCCACCCGCCCTATGGACTGCCAGCGCCCTAATGTGGAAAATTCACTCTTAATATAAATGAAAACATTGTTGAATTTGTAGTTTTTGTTTTTGAATGCCCTCATCCAACGAAGTAGTTTTTAAGATGACAAATGGAGTTGCATCAATATGTTTTCTCATTTGTGAAACGACTATTCCATCAAGCATTTCTTGCATTCCTTTAAAATTGCTTTTTTCTGGTAAAAACATACTATGTTTAGCTGTAATAACGTATTTATGTTCTTTTAATTCTTTCTCAGAAATCAGTCTAATCGCTTTCCCAACATCCTCTACGTACAATATTTCATTTGATCCATAAACATTTTTAATCAGTTCACTTTTCTTACCTAATTCCGAAACAATTATTTCATGAATTAAACCAGATGAAGGTTCCCACGGCCCATATAATGATGGAATTTCAATAAATGTAACTTTACATTCAGAATTTCTTTCATTCGCTTTTCTTTCTAATTCAGATAGGCTTTTTGTAGTCGGCAATAAAAAAATTATTTCCTTCGCCTTTGATCTGATTACATTATACTCAGCTTCAAATTGTTCTAATTGAATACTTGCCTCGTTTAAATTAATATCATCAAAATAATGACAAATGAAAATTGTATCGTAATGCTCATTTTCTGATATGAAATGTTCTTCCTCAACAAAGACTACTTTGGAATTTCGCCCGATTGAAAATATTTTTTCTTCACTTATTACATCACTTTCATTTCCCTTTTCCGTAATTACGGCAGTAACATCATTATACTCCATTAATTGACAGACCAGTTCATATCCAATGAATCCACTCGAACCAATTACCGCACATTTTTTCATCCTAGCCCTCCTTTAAATAAGATTTGAGGCAACTTTATCCTTACAAAAATCTTTGATATTTCTTCAAAAATTTTATTAAATTACCTCCACAATCAAATTTCTTTTCCTCTAATGAAATAAGGATTGAAATAGGTAAGTTATTTCTATTTCTTTCATCTTCTAAAAGCCGAATATCCCGTTTCCATTTAAAATGATTTCTAGTTGTAGAATAAATTTTTATTGGTGATATCGTTTCATAAAAGAAACATTCTCTCCCAACTGCCGAATACAAATCCGTCGTTTTATAAGCTTTTAAAATTTCATGCACAGTTCTCTTATAAAAAAGTTTATTTTCTCTTTCCAAATCTAATTCATTTTTTAAATTTAAGGAGGGATTTATTAAACAAATACTTCGGACTTTATCTTTTAAATGGGATAATAATTTACAAACAACTAAAGCTCCAGTTCCTTCACCAATTAAGTGAATTGAGGGATTAAGTATTTCTTTTCTCATTACTGAATGATATAAACTTTCTGCTAATTCTACCGCATCATCCGATCCCCAATTCTTTCCATATAAATTGGAGGTAAATACGGTATAGCCTTCTGAAGTTAATTCGGAAAGAAGTTTTCTTTTATCAAAATGTTGAAGTAAACAGCTTTGATCATTATCTACGTAATGTGTATTCCCACCAATATAAAGTACGCCAAACCCATTCGGCCTAATTGGCAGGTGAATTACAGCATATTGATCTTCTTGTTGAAAATACCTTTCAGTTACTGGCATTCTTATCACCTGATTATTTAAATTAGTATTTTGGGAATAATAAAATTGGTATAAATTAATTCAGAGTTTTTCCTTTTTTAATTAAAACTTTTTAATTAAATCTTCAATTATCTATTTACTAGGTATATAATATGATAAGAACCAACTAGAATAGGAGTGATTTTAAGTGCGCGTAGTAATGGCATTTTTCTGGTGCTTTATTTTATCTCATATGGGAGCTTATGTTTTAAGTTCTATGACTGGCGGAGAATATAACTTTACTTCTGCTTCATTAATGGCGATTGCCTTCACAGCAATTATCATGATTTTAAGCGAAGCAGTTATTCCAAACGATCCAGCTCCAAAACACCACTAAAATCTATATTTAACATATGTAGTAGAACCCAAAAACGTTCAACCGATACATACATATGAAACAAATTGTGGTTAAACAATTGTTAAAATACCTATGTTTCGATTGAATCTATTGAGTATTTTGATTTTTGTAAACGCATAAAAAAGCGCCTCGAAGTTTTCGATTAGCGCTTTTTTATTTTATATTTATTTCTTTACTTTAAGCGCTTAAATCCATGCGCTTCATTTTTTTATCAAGTTTTATGCTTATATGACCATTTTCGATTGTGGTTTTGCGTTTCAGGAAAGACTTCGCCAGCTTGCAATTTAATTTGTTTCGGACGATTAACATTGCTTCCGGTCTCGCCAATTTCAATATAAACTCCGTTATTTGGTGCTTTATCACCTGGTCGAAATTGATGTGCTTGGCCCATTAAAAATTCCTCCTTCCATTTACATCTTTATTGTCCCTCGAAACTAATAGAAATTTCTTTGAAAAAGATGGTACTATTAGTAATTATTGGAGTTAAAATCATATATATATTTTTAATAATATAATCCAACAATAACTATAAAAGGTTGATGAAAATGAATTCGAAATATTTAATAGCATTAGATTTAGATGGTACTTTATTAACAGACGATAAAACCATTACTGAAAGAACGATGAAAACTATTGCTCAAGTGAAGGAAGCTGGTCATGAAGTTGTAATTGCAACTGGTCGACCATATAGAGCAAGTAAAGCGATTTACCAGCAATTAAATCTAACTACACCTATTGTTAACTTTAATGGTGCTTATGTACACCATCCTTTAGACTCTTCCTGGGGAGTATATCATGAGTATTTACCATTAGAAGTTGCCCAAGAAGTCATTAGTTCATGTAGAGAATATGAATTAAAAAATTTGTACGCAGAAGTATTAGACGATATTTATGCTGAAAAGCAAGAAGAAGAAATCATTCCAATTTTTCACTATTTAAAAGATGATATTATACATGGGGATCTACTAAAGAATTTAAAAAATTCACCAACATGTCTTCTGATTGATAGTGATGAATCACATGTAGCAAGTATTCGGGAACACCTGTCAAATGTGCACGCTGAAGTAATTGATCATCGACGCTGGGCTGCTCCACATCATATAATCGAAGTTGTAAAAGCAGGTATGAATAAAGCAATTGGACTTCAAAAAGTTGCGTCTTTTTATAATATCCCGAGAAAAAATATTATTGCATTCGGTGACGAGGATAATGATTTAGAAATGATTGAATATGCTGGACATGGTGTCTCTATGGGTAATGCAATTCATCCATTAAAAAATTTATCTAAACACATAACACTTAGTAATCAAGAAGATGGGATCGCCATTTTCTTAGAAGATTTTTTTAATATGAAATAAATAACAATCTCAGAAAAAATAACCAGTCATAACAATGTCTTTTTTGCTAAAGATAATAGAGACTTCTCCAACAGGTAATAACCACTTTTTGATACCATTCAATTACTATTTGGAATTGCTATGGAGATTGTCAAATGCTTTCCTAACTGGGAGGGAATTCATCATGGGCAAAAGTAATAAGTCAAAGCGCTTTATACAACAAAGTTCTGATTCTGTTACGAAATACTCTGAAAAGTTCCCTTATCATTTCACTTTAGCCGAAGCTGAAGAACGTAAGGCTAAAAACAAAAGCTATTAACAAACATGCTTAAGCCAATATAAGCAAAAAACAACCATAGGATATACCTATGGTTGTTTTTTTATTCAAACTGCTGTAATGGAGCAATCAACGATTTTGTAACCTGGTCGTCTTTATTTTTTTCGTAAATGACAAGTGTGATTACACCATTGTTCGGTAAACTCTCTTTTGGTATATCTAAACTAAAATCTAATAAGTTAACTGAACCACTCTTAATTTTAACTGGTAATACAGTTTCATCAATTAGATTATTGTGTCCATCTTCAACAGAATAGTAAATTGTATCTTGATCAGATAAATATGTACCTTTTACCTCATAATGACCATTTTCACCACTAATTACAATTTTAGAGCCATTATCGTTAACTGTTGAAACTTTATGATAAGAAAATGATTGTTGGATTGGTTGGATCGCACCTTGAACATCTTTATCATTAATCGATTTTGCTACAATATTTGCTGTTACTTCATAATTACCAAATGGAAGTTTTTTATCTGCAAGATTTACTTGCTCTTGCCAAACCTGAGCCTTTTCTTCAGGAATCGTTACATCAGTAATAGCTTGTGCATAAGATAAATCTTTTGAAGATTGGTAAACAACTTCACCTTGTGCATTTTTAATTGTATAATCAATTATTTGCGCTGATGGGAAAGTTAATTTAGCAGGAATTGAATCTCCATTACGAAGCGAATATCTCATCGTAACAAGTCCATTTGCTTCTGTAACTTCTAATTTCGTTGAAAGTTTAGAAATATCAATATCATTATTCTGTTCAATTGTTTGTTTTGTACTTGGTGTTGGCTTTATTTCCTTTTCATTATTTGCTCCACAGCCAGAAAGTAGAAGTGAACAAGTTAATAAGAGAATGTATCTCTTTTTCAAAATAATCTCCACCTTTTTAGTATCCTTATTCTAAATTATACCAAAAAACTGAAAAATAGGTTTAAAAAAATAAAAAAGGTAGGGAAGTCCTACCTTTTTTTAGGCACTGTAAAAAAATAATGTTGATTTCCGTTACAGGATGCTCCCTACTTAATATTTTCTAAATTCACCTAGTACGTCTACTGTCTGTACAACATTCGTGAAAGCCTTAGGGTCCACTTTTTTAATAATACGCTCTAAATCATATAATTCGTAACGAGATAGAACAATCATTAAAACATCTTTATCTTGGTTAGTAAATCCACCTTTAGCATCCATAAGCGTAATACCGCGAACTAATTTCGCATGAATCTCCTTGCTTAGTTCCTCACCTTTTGTAGTGATGATCATTGCTGTTAGTTTTACGTGGCTAGTATGAACACTATCAATCACTCGTGTGGTCACATATAAATTAATTAATGTATAAAGTGCTTTTTCCATCCCATACAGTTGACCTGCAGTAATAATAATTATCGAATTAAATAGTAAGAAATAAGTTCCAACGGGCTTACCTTTTGATTTAGATAATACTAGGGCAATAATATCTAATCCTCCAGTTGAACCACCGTACTTCAACGTCATGCCGATACCGATTGCTGCAATTAATCCACCGAATACAGCATTTAGTAAAATATCATCTGAAAAAATCGGTTTTACTGGTAAAAGTTCTAAGAAAAATGTCATTATTGCTACACTAAAAAAACTATAATAAGTAAAAGAACGACCTACTTTTTTCCAAGCCAATATGATTACTGGAATATTTAAAATGGCTAATAATATCCCCGTCGTTGCTGTAAATGGAGTATAATCCGTGATAATATTTGCAAGTAATTGTGCTAATCCTGCAAAACCACTTGAGTAAATATTAGCAGGAATTAAAAAACAATTCATCGCAAATGCGTTTAAAAATGCTCCAATAACGACAACAACCAGCTTAATAATAAGCTCTTTATTTCTTTCCAACTCTATTCCTCCCCAAAATAAAAACAACTTCTATCTATATGAAAAAACTTTAAAATAAGACCGCTCTTACATAATTAACTTAATAAAGGCAAAGCTAATATTATCAACTTTGAAAAGGAGCTTAAACATGCCAAATACTAGTGATAACGATAAAAAAGCAAAAGATAATAACGCTTTGATTGAAAAGAAACATGCTCAAGAACAAAAAAATGCCCAAGCTGGTAAAAAATCTTTTTCTAAGAGTGTTGATCATCTTTAATTCCGCTCATTTAATTAAACTTAATACAAATTTAAAATTCTAATTTAAACTCAAAATTTTATCCAATAGTTTAAGTATATTTATTTCTTTATGAAAGACAATAACAACTTTATAAACTATAAAAAGCCTTATTATTAATAAGATTCAAAAAATAGCTGTTCATCTATCCTTTTACAGAATAGATGAACAGCTATTTTTCACTTCCTATACTTACTATCTACTAAAGTTTCGCTGTTGTAAGTGTACTAGGCTTCTTTTATAAGATGATTACTTTCAGTGGGACTGGCGCTGATTTCCTTATCGTATCCACGCCATCCCTCAATTTCAGGTACGTTAAATCTTTCTAAACTCTCCAAACACATCTACTGTTTGAACGATATTCGTAAATGCTTTTTCATCAACAGATTTAATAATTCGATTTAAGTTATATAATTCATAACGTGATAGGACAATCATAAATACTTGTTTCTCTTGATTCGTAAATGCCCCCTTTGCATTCATCGTAGTAATCCCTCGAATAAGTCTTGAATGGATTTCTTTTCTGAGTTCATCACCTTTTGTTGTGACGATAAAGGCAGTAACTTTAATATGACTAGTATGAATAGCATCAATAAATCTTGATGTTACGTAAAGGTTTATTAACGTATATAGTGCTTTTTCCATTCCGTATATATAACCAGCAATTAAAATGATTATCGCATTAAATAAGAAGAAATATGTACCGACTGGTTTTCCTTTTAACCTCGAAAGTACAATGGCGATTATGTCTAAACCACCTGTAGATGCTCCATATTTTAATGTGTAACCTATCCCAATTGCTGCAAAAAGACCACCAAAAACAGAATTAAGTAAAATATCATGTGAAAACAATGGGGTAACTGGAATGATTCCTAAAAAGATTGTCATGACCCCTACACTTAAAATAGTAAAATAAGTAAAAGAATGACCTATTTTTCTCCAGGCTAATATGACGACTGGTATATTTAAAATTGCTAATAACACCCCTGTAGAAACGTTTATTGGCGTAAAATCACTTATCAAATTTGAAAGTAATTGTGCTAACCCTGAAAAACCACTCGAGTAAACTTTTACCGGTATCAGAAAGCAGTTCATTGCAAAAGCATTTAATAACGCTCCGAGTATAACAACTAGTACTTTAATAACTAATTCTCTTTTTTCACTCACTTACTAGCCTCCTAATTGTTCATAAATATAGTATGCCTGTAAAATTAGAAAAAATAGCAAAAAAACCACTTCAAAAATTGAAGTGGTCACGCTAACTAATACTTACTCTTTTTTTTCAAACATTTCTTTAGCGTAAGTCCATCCACCTTCTTGGTAGACTTTATCTTCTTTCATTAAGCGCCCAATTGAACGTTTAAATGAAGCTTTACTTACTCCGAATCGAGTTTTTATATCTTCTGCATCACTCTTATCCCAATAAGGCATAGCCCCACCACGACTCATAATATACTCATATATTTCTGCCGCCTCTTGGTCCATTCCCTCATGTACTCTAGGTAAAAGTGAAACATTTACACTTCCATCCTCTTTAATATCTATAATACGACCACTAACTCTTTGACCAATTCGTGGTTCTGATTTACGTTGAGATTCATGTATAAATCCAATAAAACGCTCATCCGTTAAAATATATGAACCCACTCGTAAAGTACGATAGATTATTCCTGATACATTTTTATTTAGCATACTGTCTTCTGCTGGCACAGAATATTCTTGCATGACTGGCTCTGTTGCTAGCTTAATTAACAAGCGACCTTTATTCGTTTGTTTAAGCGTACAAAAAATCTCGTCATCTTCCTGTGGCCAAACATCTTCTAATGGAGGTAGATCACCTTTTTCTAATAGAATATCTTTTGAGATACCAATATCCACAAATACGCCTATGCCATCTAATTTATCTACTACTTTCGCAAATCCATAGCCTTCTGTCGTAATGTGCGGCATACTCATTGTCGATGATAAACGTCCTTTAGAATCATGATATAAGAAGACTGTAACTTCTTGGTCTAACTCTATTTCACCTTGTGTCTCATTTCTATGTAAAAATACCTCTTCATGATCTTGGACAAGCATATACCCAATATCTGTTTCACGACTGCACACTAAAGTTACAATCTCTCCTGCTTGTAAACTCATTCTTTGTTACATCCTCTCTTCACTTTCAAACTAAAATTTATTATATCACGCCAACTGAAAGTTTGTTACTTCGACTATCATACACTATAATACAAGTATTAACGATTTGGAGGGATTCTATCTATGTCAAAAGAAAGTTCATTTGATATTGTTTCTAAGGTAGACTTACCAGAAGTCTCAAATGCAATTCAACTTGCAACA